>ENA-OYYE01000391-OYYE01000391.1-human-gut-metagenome-genome-assembly--contig:-NODE-391-length-23606-cov-10.053458_pt1 | contig 23606 bp, 13 predicted proteins | sample MGYA00243244_ERZ653437 | MGnify/ENA primary metagenome ERZ653437 (study PRJEB26926, sample SAMN06165130) | human gut metagenome | biome: ENVO:00009003; feature: ENVO:2100002; material: ENVO:00002003...
AGATGTGTATAAGAGACAGATGACGGGGATGGTGGTTTGGTAGATGCAAATCACCTCTTTACCCGCTGTAATCGCTTTCAGTAGCTCAGAATGCACCTGTCCGTATGATATTGCTTTCTTTTCGTACAATTCTCTTATCCGAAGTCTTTCTTTTTGGGGACTTTTGTTTAGCACATTCAATAATTAAATCTTATGTATAAATGAAAAACAGTCGATTAAAACTAATCTTGCCGGTCCTGTTCCTGATGGTTGTGACAGGTCTGTATGCACAAAATGTACGAGTGACAGGTGTAGTCTCCGACGCACAAGGGTCATTAATCGGGGTGAACGTCCGCGTGAAAGGAGGTTCGACCGGAGTGATTACCGATATGAACGGTAAGTATGCAATCGAGGTGCCCGCAAGCGCCACGCTCCTGTTCTCTTATATAGGTTATGCCGACCAGGAACAGAAAGTGGGCAACCGCAGGGTAATCAACGTAACCATGTCCGAAGACGCCAAGCTGTTGGAGGAAGTGGTAGTGGTGGGCTACGGGTATCAGCGGAAAAGTGACGTGGCTACTTCCGTGGCTTCGGTAAAGACCGATGAAATGAAAAGCTTTCCCGCCGGAAACGTGGGCGATATGCTTCGTGGCCGGGTAGCGGGTGTCAATGTGACAAGTTCTTCCGGACGGCCGGGTTCGGCGCCTGAGATTACCATTCGCGGTACACGCTCTATCAGCGCGCAGAACACGCCGCTCTATGTGATAGATGGTTCGGTGTCGGATAGCGAAGAGTTCAGTACGCTGAGTGCGGAAAGCATCGAATCCATCGAGATTCTAAAGGATGCCGCCTCACAGGCCATCTATGGTGCGCGTGCCAGCGACGGTGTCATCCTGGTGACTACCAAACGCGGTGCGCAGGGCAAAATGGAGGTGAACTATAACGGCTACGTCGGCATTCAGTCGCTGTGGCGCAACTTCGACTTCTATTCTCCCGAAGAGTACTTGATGTTGAGGCGTGAGGCGATGGCCAATGACAAGGGTATCATCGATGCCCGCGAACTTTCCATCTCCGAAGCCTTGAGCGACGACGTAATGAAAGAGGTGTGGGCGAGCGGCCAGTTTGTGGATTGGGAGGACTTGATGCTGAAGAATGCCCTTTACCAGAACCATGATATCACGGTACGCGGAGGTAACGACAAGCTTCGCGTTTCGGCCGGACTTAATTATTTCGACCAGGACGGCATGGTAACCACAGGTTCCGGTTTCCGGAAAGCCGCTTTCAGGCTGAACGTGGATTACAAGCTCAACAAGTGGGCGGCTTTCGGTGTGAATACTTCTTATGCGTTGACCAAGAGCGAACGCGAAGACGGTAACTTTACCGAGTTCATCACCCGTACCCCGCTGGCAAAGGTGTATAATGAAGACGGAAGCTATACCAAATATATCAATTCGTCCAATGACGTGAACCCGCTATACCGGGCGCAGAACTATGCCCACGAGATAACGAATAACAGTTACCGGGTGAACCTGTTCCTGGAGCTGAAACCTTTCAAGGGTTTCAACTACCGGCTGAACACCTCTTTCTATAACCGGCAACGCGAAGACGGCGAGGCGAAGGGCGTCGATTATCCCGGTGGCGGCGCTACCGCCAAACTGACCAATCAGGAGAAGAGGAACTATCTGATAGAGAATATCTTTACTTACAATGTTCCCATACCGAACAAGAAGCATAAGCTGACCCTTACCGCGGTGCAGTCCGTGGACCACACCCAGACGAAAGGACTGGGCTATTCCACTAATGACTTGCCGGTGGATATGGATTGGAACTTCATTGCCAACGGGCAGTTCACCGGTAATCCGACCCGCACGTTCAGCGAAAACAACCTGGTGTCCTTTATGGGTCGCGCTTCATACATTCTTATGGATCGTTACATTCTGAACGTAGCTGTCAGACGGGATGGTTCCAGCCGCTTCGGAAAGAATAACAAATGGGGTACATTCCCTTCGGTTGCCTTGGCCTGGCGAATCAATCAGGAGAACTTTTTGCGTAATCTGTCTTGGATAGACAACTTGAAACTTCGTTTGAGTTACGGTATCGTGGGCAATCAGAACGGTATCGGCGACTATACCACGCTCGGCCTTACCACCCAGCAACGCTATGAGTTCGGCGATAACTCTTACATGGGTTACCTCCCCGGTTCCGAGCTTTCGAATCCGAACCTGAAGTGGGAGCAATCCCGTACCGCCAACCTCGGTCTTGACTTCGGTTTCTTCCGGAACAGGCTGTCGGGAACGATTGAATATTACAATACCCGCACCACAGACTTGCTGGTGAAGCGCGAACTGAACTCTGTTCTGGGCTATAAGCAGATACTCGATAATCTGGGCGAAACCAAGTCGCACGGAATGGATATCAGTATTAGCGGAGATGTGATTCGCACGAAAGGTCTCACCTGGAGCCTGGGGGCCAACTTCAGCCATTATGCCAATGAGATTGTGAAGATAGACGACAAGGTGGATGAAAACGGCAGGCCGCTGAGCCAGCCCGGCAACAAATGGTTTGTGGGTGAGCCTATCAGCGTGTACTATAATTATCTGCCGGACGGAATCTACCAGTACGAAGACTTCGACATCAAGCGCAATGCCTACGGCAAGCTGGAATATACACTGAAACCCACCATCGATACGGATGGCGACGGCATACCCGACAAAGCGCTGGAACGTCAGGACGCCATCGCTCCGGGCTCTGTGAAACTGAAGGATGTGAACGGCGACGGCAAGATTGATGCCGATGACCGTACGCCTATCTCCAAAGATCCGGACTTCACGCTGTCTTTGAACACGACCTTGAAGTGGAAGGGATTTGACTTCTATATGGATTGGTATGGTGTTTCCGGCCGGAAGATACAAAATGCCTATTTGTCGGACGCCAACAGCGGCGGTTCCCTGCAAGGCAAACTGAATGGGGTGAAGGTGAACTATTGGACGCCTTTCAATCCTTCCAACGAATTCCCGCGGCCTACCCACAACTCCAATGTGCAATATCAGAGTGCTTTGGCCATACAGGATGCTTCGTACATCCGCCTGCGTACATTGCAATTGGGCTACACATTCCCCACCGCATGGATAAAGAAAATCCAATTACAGAAGTTGAGGGTATATGCCACGGCAACCAACCTTCTTACATTTACAGACTTCCTATCCTATAGTCCCGAGTTGACACCGGGCGCCTATCCGGAATCGAGGCAGTATGTATTCGGAATCAATGTTTCATTCTAATCAATACGTGTAGAACATGAAAAAGAAAATATATATAGCAGCTCTGGCGATATCATCTGTCGTGATGTTGCCTTCTTGCGAGGATTTCCTGAATGTGGAATCAAAGACGAACATTACTACCGATTATCTGACGAACTCTCCGGACGGGCTGTATCGGGCCACCATAGGCTTGTATAACCTGGAACGGGAACTGGCGAAAGGAGACGGAAGCAACTTGTATGTTGTCACCATGTGTGACTATACCACCGACCTTATGGTGTATCGTGGCGGTACAAGCGCGGCTATTGCGCGCCTCAGCACGCTTCTGCCGAATAATGCGGATGTGGAGTCATTCTGGCAGCACCATTATTTTGTCATCGGCAAGGCGAACGAAATCATTACCGGCGCCGAGAAGTTGGGACTCGATAATCCGGTGACCCATCGCGCATGGGGTGAAGCGAAGTTCTTTCGGGGCCGCGCTTACTTTGAACTGTGGAAGCGCTTCGAACGTCTTTACCTGAACACGCTTCCCACCACTGTGGACAATCTGGAGCGTGACTTCCATCCTGCTACGACGGAGCAGATATTTACCCAAATCAAGACAGACCTGGACGACGCGGCCGGTGCACTGGACTGGGGAATACCTGATAACGACTACGGACGCGTTACGAAAGCTACTGCCAAACACGTAAGGGCACAGGTGGCCATGTGGGAGAAAGACTACGACAAGGCCATTGAAGAATGCGAAGATATATTTAACGAAGGCACCATGTACCGGCTTCTGCCCAAAGCGGGAGACGTGTTCAACGGGGCGGACATGCGTTCTTCGGAAGTACTCTGGTCTTACCAGTTCTCTGAGAATATGGGAGGTGGCGGAAGCGGAACACCGCTGACGGGACACCGGGCGGCGATTATCACCACTACCCGATACCAGTCCAATGCCGGTTGCATATTTGAAGCGGCGCAGGGCGGTTACGGTTGGGGGCGTGTTTATCCCAATACCTACTTGTTCAGCTTGTATGACAAGGAGAAAGATAACCGCTACAAGGATCTTTTCATCCACAGCTTTTATTATAACGACCCGGCTTCCGCCAAGTTCGGTCAGGAGATTCCGGCTGATTTGTATGGCAATGCTGCCGGCTATCTGGAGAAACTGCATCCGATGTCCAGGAAGCATTTCGACCAATGGACCAATGCGACACAGCCCGACCGCACTTCCAGTTTCCGTGACCTGATTGTCTATCGTCTGGCAGAAACGTACCTGATGTGCAGTGAAGCCTATTTCCACCGCGACGGGGGCGACAGTCCGAAGGCAATCGAATACTACAACAAGACTTGGGAGAGAGCCGGCAATACGCGTGAACAAGGTCCGCTGACCCTCGACATGCTTCTGGATGAATACGCCCGCGAACTTCATTTCGAAGGAGTGCGCTGGTCGTTGCTGAAACGTCTCGGCATCCTCTATGACCGGGTGCTGGAGCATGGCGGTGACCTCAAGGTGGAAGACCCTTACCTGGACAAGGACTATACGGAATGCCGCAAGTACTTTGTGAAAGGCAAGCATGAGACCTGGCCTATTCCGCAGAACCAGATTGACTTGATGGGAACGGACGTGTTTCCGCAAAGCGATCCGTGGAAATAAGAGTGACTGGCTTTAATTTATCAATCTATAAAAGAATCACAGTATGAAAAAACAGATATTGGTTTCAATGCTTCTGAGTGTGATACTCATTTCGTGCAAGGAATACGGAGAGGTGAGAATCATGCCGGAGCTCAACCATGGAGAAACGGAAATCGAATTGTATAAGAATGAAGGCTCCTCGAAGACGGTAGTCATACATACTACGGCACAGGAGGTAACGGCCGGTTATAGCGCCGACTGGCTCTCGGTAGATGCGAACAAGCAACGGGTGGTTTATTCGGCTGTCACAGCCAATGAAACCGGTGAACCGCGCTCGGCAGTAGTGAAGCTGAGTGCCGATGAATATTCGGTGGAGGTAACGGTGACCCAGTTGGCAAAGGATGAGTCCGAGATGAAGGAACTGAAAGTGGGTCAACTTACGGAAGACGGCCTTGGAATGATATTCTGGGTGAACCCGGATAACAAAGAAATCGGTAAGGCCATCTCGTTACAACGCTGGGGCGGTAATCCGTTTGAAGCGTCTATCAAGCCTCACAATGCCCTCTCCACCGTGAACGGAATGGAAAATACGGCTTTGTATACGGATGCCGGTCCCAATGATGCCGCCGCTCTTTGTACCAACCTGGGCGAAGGCTGGTACCTGCCTGCATCGGAAGAATTGGTTGATTTGTTTGCCGCCTACAACGGCGTTTCGCATACCGACCCTGCATTCACGAACGCTACACCCGACAAAATCAGTGATACGGAGAAAGCCGCTCGTGCCGCTTTCGACAAGATGCTGACCAATTTGGAAGGAGAAGTAATAAACGCGGCAGCCGAAACCGGCAACGGCGAAAGCTACTGGGCAAGTACCGAGAACGCAGACGGACAGAAAGCCCGTTATGTACGTTTCGGAAAATACGGAATGGACTTCGGCGCCAAGACGGGAACGAGTCGTTATGTGCGTGCGATGAAAGTGATAGGCGACTACAAATTCCCCGAAGAACCTGCGACTTTGACGGTTTCGCCGATGCAGGTAGAACTGACAAGTGAGGAAGGAGCTACGGCGGATGTTACGGTCAGCACCAATAAAAAATCGTTTGCATGGACTGTCGAGGGAGACGGAAATAAGTGGCTTTCTGCTGCTCAGGATGGAGAGAAAATCCGGTTTACCGCCCTCTCTGCAAATACCGGTGACGATACGCGTACGGCTACCGTAACGGTAACGGCCGGTACCGGCGATGCTAAGGCAACGGTTACAGTAACCGTCAGTCAGCAGAAAGTGCAGAATGAGAAACCGGCTTTCCAGATAGGCGACTTCGTAAAGATGGATGGAGATAAAGAACTTGCCGAAGGCGGTATCGTATTCTGGGTGGAAGGCAATCAGGCAAAGATTCTGTCCTTGAAGCGTAGCGAAAAACCTGTGAACTGGGCAGACGAGGGATTTACCGAATCATTGGGGCTGACAAATCCCGATGATGGCGAGGGAAATACCCAAAAGATGAAAGAGAGTGCCATAGCCGCCCATCTCCCGGCATTGGAATATTGTAAAGACGGTTGGTATCTCCCGGCAAGAAACGAAATGGAAGAGGTGTTCAATGCCTACAACGGTGGTCCCTCCCGCAGTTCCGGCAAGAAGCCTGTAGATATCACTCAGGAAGAGAAGGATGCGCGTGCAGCCTGGGATAAGATTCTAACCGACAACGGAGGTGAAGTGATGAATGCGAAGGCGGATAATACTGCCGGAGACAGCTATTTCACCAGTACGGAAACGGATGATGCCGCGAAAGTCTTCTATGTACGGTTCGGTCAGTGGAATCCCGGCCTTACGGGTGCCAAATATGCGAAATCCCCTGCCCGTTATGTACGTTGCATCCGGAAAGTTTCCAAGTAAAACCTGTTAAAAAGAACAACCATGAAAATAAACTCATTTTTTATTCCGGCACTGTTGGCGTGCCAGCTCGTACTCGCTTCGTGTACGGATTATGTGGTGAAAGACCCTAACTTTATGCCTCCCGATGTGGTTATCAAGGACGACACGGGTAACAATGATATCATCGAAGGATTGCCCGCTCCCGGTGAGATGCAACCTTACAGCCCTTCACTCCTGAAGAAGCCTTACCGTCCAATCAAGGTGAAATACTCCAGCGAGTTTCCTCCCGTGACGAAGTGGACTGAAAGCAATACCCGTATTGTGGCCTATATGGGCGAGTACAAACCGTCTGTCAAGTCGGAAAGCGACTATAAGGCCATCACCAACAAATACGGTAGTCTCACCACCGGCGTCCGTCAACCGGCAACGGGACGGTTCTATGTCAAGAAGGTGGAGGGTCGTTGGTGGATTATCGACCCCGAAGGTTATCCCCATTACGAAAGAAGCGTCACTTCCATGCGCTATGGCTCATCGTCACGTAACAAGGAGGCATGGAACAGCCGTTTCGGTACGGATGCCAAATGGATAGCAACCTCGCAGGCAGAACTGGCGGGTATCGGTTTCCACGGTACGGGAGCCTTCTGCACGAATACCTACGGGAAGATTCAGACACACAATGCTTCCAACCCCCAGGCTCCGCTGACGCTTACTCCGTCCTTCGGCTTTCTCAGTAAGTTTAAATCGCAGCGGAGCCATCCCTATCCGGGTAATACGGCGGACAACGAGTTGGGACTGGTGCTTTACGAAGACTGGGCGGACTTCTGCAAGGAGTATGTAAATACGGCTTTGGCTCCTTATCTGCATGACGCCAACGTATTGGGTTTCTTCTCCGACAATGAGATAAACTTCTCCTCGCAGAACTCGAAAATCTTAAGCCGCTTCCTGGCAATTACTGACCCGTCGGATGTGGCCTATATAGCTGCCCGGAAATTCATGGATGAAAAGGGTGCCGCCAGTGTGACGGACAATTTGAATAATGAGTTTGCAGGCCGCTTGGCGGAGATATATTATAAAGGTGTAAAGGAAGCCATTAAGGAGGCAGACCCGGGTATGATGTACCTAGGTACCCGTTTGCATGGAACTCCCAAGTATATGAAGCCGGTGGTGGAAGCGGCAGGCAAATATTGCGATATTGTCTCCATCAACTATTACAGCCGTTGGAGCCCTGAGCTGGATTCTTACGTGAAGGATTGGGCCGAATGGGCGAATGCGCCGTTCCTTGTAACGGAGTTTTATACCAAGGGACAAGATTCCGACTTGAACAACTTGTCGGGTGCCGGTTTCACCGTGCCTACCCAGAACGATCGTGCCTATGCCTATCAGCATTTCACGCTCGGACTGTTGGAGGCAAAGAATTGCGTAGGCTGGCACTGGTTCAAGTATCAGGACGATGACGGAACAGACAACAGCAACAAACCGGCCAACAAGGGGGTCTATGACAACAAGTATGAAATGTATCCTTATTTGGCCAAGTTTATGCAAGAGCTGAACTATAACGTCTATGACCTTATCGAGTATTTTGATAAATAGAAAGTGCGTCCCTTACTTTCATCGGACAGCACAAATGAAACAAGAGTATAAACCAATCAAGCAATGATAATGTATATCAGAAAGAAAATCTTAATAACCGGTTTAATCCTGCTCGCCTGCTTCGCATCTTCCGCAGGAGCAGCGACAAAGGGAATGAAAAGAATTGTGGATGAGGCGCTCGACTTCTCCGTCAGGCAGTCCATGTCCATGTTCCGGGAGATGGAAGCCCGGGAAGGCATCCTTCCGCGGTCGGCCAAAGACGGGCAGATGATAACTTGCAAATCCCCCTGGTGGACGAGCGGATTCTACCCCGGAACGCTGTGGTACTGTTATGAGTACAGCAACGACCCGCAAGTGAGGGCTGCCGCTGAAGAAATGACTTCCCGCGTGGAAGACCAGAAATACACCACCAGTAACCACGATGTAGGTTTCATCATCAATTGCAGCTTTGGCAACGGATATCGTCTGACCCATAAAGAAGCTTACAGGGAAGTGATGGAAACGGCTGCCCGCTCCTTGTCCACCCGTTTTCATCCGGTGACGGGATGTATCCGTTCCTGGAACAGCAAGAAGTGGCAATTTTCGGTCATCATCGACAATATGATGAACCTGGAACTCCTTACGGTAGCTTCCTCCCTGACCGGAGACAATTCCTATTATGACAAGGCAAAGTCTCATGCAGACCATACGTTGCTAAATCATTTCCGTCCCGACGGCAGTTCGTTTCATGTCGTCAGTTATGACACCCTTACAGGTAAGGTGCTGAACCGGGTAACTCATCAGGGAGTCAACGATCAGTCTGCCTGGTCGCGTGGTCAGGCATGGGGATTGTATGGCTTCACCATGATGTACCGTCAGACAGGCAAGAAGGAATATCTGGAGCAGGCCGTCAAGATTGGCAAATTCATTATGAATCACCCCCGTCTGCCCAAAGACAAAATTCCCTATTGGGACTTTGATGCTCCCAATATACCAAAAGAAGACCGTGACGCTTCCGCCGGTGCCATCATGGCTTCCGCTTATGTCGAGCTCAGCACCTATGTAGAAGGTGAGTTGGGCAAACAATTCCTGGAGCTGGCCGAGAAACAGATTCGGTCACTCGCCTCTCCGGCTTATCGTGCAAGGAAAGTAGGTGATAACAACCATTTCATCCTGCGGCACTGCACGGGATTCGTGAAGAAGCAGTACGAAATAGATGCTCCTTTGACTTATGCCGACTATTATTTTGTGGAAGCATTGATAAGGTATAAGAACTTGTCGGAAGGCCGTCTTGTAGTGGCTGCTATTACGGCTTTTTCTGAAAACGCAGATCGTTCCGTCTGGCTGAGCGCCCTCCACCGGATTTCCTATCCGTTGCTGACAAACATGGCGAAAGGGGAACTGCGGAAGAACATGCCTGTGGAGTCCATCGCCGATGATATGCAGAAAAGAAGGGAAGTTACCCATCTGGAGGCTTTGGGAAGATTGATTACCGGCATTTCCGCCTGGCTGGAACTGGGACCGGACAACAGCATCGAAGGGCGTTTGCGTGCCGAATACATCGATCTGGCCGTAAAGTCCATATCCAACGGAGTCAATCCCGAATCTCCCGATTATCTGAACTTCAGCCGGGGACGCCAGCCCTTGGTGGATGCAGCTTTCCTTGCCCACGGCTTATTGAGAGCTCGCACGCAGTTGTGGGATCGGTTGGACAAAACCACTCAGCAGCGCGTCATCCGGGAGCTGAAGTCCTCACGGGGCATCAAGCCTTCTGAAACCAACTGGCTTTTCTTCTCCGCCATGGTGGAAGCTGCCTTAAAAGAGTTCACCGGTGAATGGGAGTACGACCGTGTGAAATATGCTTGCGACCGTTTCGCCACTTGGTACAAGGGGGACGGTTGGTATGGTGACGGCGCCGATTTTCATTTGGACTACTATAACAGCTTCGTCATCCATCCGATGATGGCCGAGGTGCTGGGTGTGATGAAGAAGCATGGAATAGAAGGTGCCATACCCTATACTCTGGAGTTGGAACGCTATGCCCGCTACGCCGCTCAGCAGGAGAGGCTGATTTCTCCGGAAGGCACTTTCCCCATAGTGGGGCGTTCATTGGCCTACCGCTTCGGCGCCTTTCATGCCTTGTCCGACGTTGCTTATCGGAAGCTGCTGCCCGCTGCGGTAAAACCAGCTCAGGTGAGATGTGCCTTGACGGCAGTTATCCGTCGCCAACTGAATGCTGCCGGAACATTCAATCCGGAGGGTTGGTTGCGGGTAGGCTTTGCCGGTTATCAGCCCCATATCGGCGAAAGTTATATCTCTACGGGAAGCCTCTATTTATGCTCTGCCGTGTTTGTAGCCTTAGGGTTGCCGGAAAAGGATGCGTTCTGGTCTTCTCCTGCTGCCGACTGGACTTGCAAGAAGGGCTGGGCCGGCATCGATTTGAATGCAGATAAAGCTTTGAAGAAATGATTGAAAACAGGAATAAAATGAAGAATAAGTTAGCTCTCTTATTAGCATCGTTCCTCCTGGTTTCCTGTGTGGAGAACCGGAGGATTGCTACCGAACCCACTACCTTCTGTAACCCCCTCAACCTCGATTACGGCTGGGGCTGCTTCCAGAAGAAAGAGAAAAAGGCGCGGTCGGCGGCAGACCCGGTGATTGTGCTGTTCAAGGGGAAGTACTACCTTTTCACGACGATGGATATCGGGGGGTACCGGGTATCGGACGACTTGATGACATGGAAGGATGTGTACTTCAATCCCGAAGTGCAGGCATCGGCTTTGGATGTGGACCATTACGTGGCGCCGGCGGTGGCGGCAGATGACAAGTATGTCTATTTCATCAATTTCACTCGCGACCGTACGCGGAAGACGGTGGACGTAATCCGTTCGGCCAACCCCGAGGAGGGGAAGTGGGAGAAATGCGGGGAAGTGAGGCGCATGGCCGACCCCTGCCTGTTTATCGACGACGGACGCTTCTACCTTTATTACGGTTTGGGCGGAACACAGTCCACCACTTTCTTTGAGGTGGATCCCGCTACCTTCAAGGAGATAGAAGGCTCGGAGAGGGTGCTGCGCGAGTATGTGACGGATATCAGCCAGTGCAACGCCGGTTACCAGTTCGGACGCAGGGAAATCTATGATGAAATCGATGCTTCGGCGTGGAAAGGCAAATTCCGGAAAGTTCCCTGTCCCGAAGGGGCGTGGATTGTGAAGAACGACGGGAAGTACTACCTGCAATACGCCACGCCGGGCACGATATGCAACTGGTATTGCGACGTGGTGCTGCAAAGCGACAGCGTGAACGGCGGGTTTGTGGAGCAGCCCTATAATCCGCTTTCCCTCAAGGTGGGCGGATTCATCGGCGGGGCGGGCCATAGCTGCGTCTTCAAGGATAAATACGGCAATTGGTGGCAGGCCACGTCCATGTGGGTGGGCAACCACGATGAGTTCGAGCGCCGCATCGGGCTTTTCCCCGTCTCCTTCGACGCGCAGGGCAGGATGCGGACGCACACGGTGCTGGGGGATTATCCCATGCAGTTGCCGCAGCGCAGGCTGGAGCCGCAGGATGTCCCGGCATTCGGCTGGATGCTCCAGTCTTTCCGCAAGCGTTGCACGGCTTCCTCGTCCCTGCCGGGTTTCGAGCCCGAGAAGGCGGCGGATGAAAACGTGCGCACCTGGTGGTCCGCGGCCGGCGGTGGAGCGGGAGAGTATTTCGTCATGAACCTGGGCAAAAGGGTGCGTGTCAACTCGCTGCAAATAAACTTCGCCGAGCAGGACATCCATCCGGAGGCACCGAAAGATTCCGATTATCATGCCTACAAGCTGTATATTTCGGACGACGGCAAGGACTGGGAGTTGCTGGTGGACAAGTCGCAGAACAAGACTGCCGTGCCACACGACTACATCGAGCTGGCGTCGCCCGTGGAGACAACCTTCATCAAACTGGAGAACGTACACACGCCCAAAGAAGGTAAGTTTGCCTTGCTGGATTTGCGTGTCTTCGGGTCGGGCCATTCCGACAAGCCGGGTCGCGCCGAGGGGCTGACCGTGGTCAGGGACATGAAAGATGAGAGGTATGCCTCGCTTACTTGGAACAAGGTGGAGGATGCGGACGGCTATCTGGTGCGTTTCGGCTATCAGCCCGATTTCCTGAACCAGTGCATACAGGTGAAGGGGAATGAAATTACCCGGTTGTTGGTGCATATCCTTACGAAGGGAGTCAAGTATTACTATCGGATAGATACTTATAATGATAGTGCCGTCACAGAAGGCAACGTCGTTTCAGAGTAATGTGTTAATGTGCTAATGTGCTAATATGCCAATGTGCTAATTGCCATGCGGGATGATAGCGTATAGTAGATTTGTATATTAGGATATTAGCATATTTGCACATCAGTACATTAATATATTAGCACATTCACATATTAGCATATTCACACATTTGCACATTCATGCATTAGCACATTAGCACATTAGCACATTGGCATATTAGCACATTTGCACATTAACACATTAATCACATGAAAAAGAAGCTCATACTTTACCCCCTTCTCCTTTCCGCCGCCTTGGCGCAAGCCCGGCCAAAACCCAACGTCGTGATAATCTTCACCGACGACCAGGGCTATCAGGACTTAGGCTGTTACGGCTCGCCGCTGATACACACACCCGCCATCGACCGTATGGCGAAGGAAGGCATCAGGCTGACCGACTTCTATGTCTCCGCCTCCGTCTCCAGCGCCTCGCGTGCAGGCCTGCTGACCGGACGGCTGAATACGAAGAACGGTGTGAAAGGCGTGTTCTTCCCTGAATCCGCAGGGATGCCCTCCGAAGAAATCACCCTCGCCGAAGCGCTGAAAGACCAAGGCTATGCCACCGGCTGCTTCGGCAAGTGGCACCTGGGCGACCTCAAGGGGCATCTGCCCACCGATCAGGGCTTCGACCGCTACTACGGCATCCCTTACAGCAACGACATGTACATCGGCCCCTCGCAGGAGTTTGCCCCCGATGCCACCTTCCGCGAAGGATACACACTGGAGCGTGCCAAGGCAGACCAGGAGTTTGTGAGAACCTCCACCCGCGCGGAGGTGAAGAAGAAGTTGAACAACGCCTCCCCCCTGTTCGAAGGCGACAAGATTGTGGAGTACCCCTGCGACCAGTCCACCACCACCCGCCGTTATTTCGACAAGGCGATGGACTTCATCGAGCATACCCGCCATCAGCCTTTCTTCGTCTACATCACCCCCTCCATGCCCCACGTGCCGCTGTATGCTTCCCCGGAGTTCCGCGGCAAGAGCCGGCGGGGACTGTACGGGGATGTGGTGGAAGAAATCGACTGGAATGTGGGCCGCCTTCTGGACTACCTGGACCGGAAAGGACTGGCGGAGAACACCTTGGTCATTTTCGCTTCGGACAACGGCCCGTGGTTGTCTTTCAAAGAAGACGGAGGCTCGGCCGACCCGCTGCGTGGCGGCAAGTTCTCGTATTACGAGGGCGGCGTGCGCGTTCCCTGCATCATCCGCTGGAAGGGCACGGTTCCCGCAGGCGTAACCAGCGACGCCATCATTGCCAGCATCGACCTCTTTCCCACGATATTGCACTACGCCGGTTGCCGCTCCGTGCGCCACGACATCGACGGGATAGATGTTTCCGCCTTCTTGGAAAATCCCGCCTTGCGGCCGCGCGACGAATACGTCTACGTGAAAGCCGGGAAAGTGCACGGCATACGGAAAGGCGACTGGGTGTACCTGCCCCAAACGGGCAACAGCAAGCGCAAGGAAGGCGACGGCCCCGAACTCTTTCACCTCCGCCGGGATATCGCCGAGGGGGAGAACCTCTATTCCCGCTATCCGGAGAAGGTGAAAGAACTGGAAGAGCTGATGCGGAAGTATTAAGGTGAGTTTGTGAGTTGATGAGTTGGTAAGTTCTTGAGTTGATGAGTTGTTGAGTTGGTAAGTTGTTGAGTTTGTGAGTTCTTAAGTTTGTAAGCGAAGCGATAACTCCTCTAACTCCTTTAACTCCCAAGACCACTAAAAGAGTCCGCATTGTTGCCAACAAGCTGGCAAAGCTCTGCCTATTCGTTGGCAAAGTCTTGCCACCGCGGTGGCAACGTTCTGCCAACGCGGTGGCAGCGATGGGCACTCTTTTGAATCATCAGCCCGCTGCGTCTTCTCCGGATGAACCAAACCTACGAACAAATTCAAGAACTCAAAAACCAATAAACCTAAAAACTCTCAAACTTAAAACCTCACACCTATGGCACATAGACTGACAGCACTCTTGCTGATGCTCCTCCTCCCCTCCCTCCTCTCCCTGCACCCCGTGCGGGCGCAAGAGGAGACGGGGGCCGACCGTGAATACTGGGTGCAGACCCTCGTCAAGATAACCCACCCGGTGATAAGCAATCTCAGCCGGGACCGGCTGAAGAAGAGTATCCCCGTCGGGCGTTCCTCCTCGGCCAAGGCAAGCAGCCGGGAGTTCGTCACCCACATGGAGTCCGTGGGCAGAACCATTGCCGGGATGGCGCCTTGGCTGGAACTGGGCCCCGACGCCACCCCCGAAGGCCGATTGCGCCGCAAGTACATCCGCATGACCTGCCGCGCCCTGGCCAATTCGGTGGACCCCGAAGCCGACGATTACTTCAACAGCACCGCCACCCGGCAGATATTGGTGAACAGCGCCTTTCTGATACAAGGACTGTTGCAGGCGCCCACCCAGTTGTGGGGCAATCTGGATCCGCTTACCCGCGAACGGCTGATAGAGCAATGGAAGTCCACCCGCACCATGAAGCCCGGCAACAACAACTGGCTGCTGTTCTCCGCCATGGTGGAGTGCGGGCTGAAGGTGTTTGCCGGCGAGTGGAATTTCTCCGTAGTGGAGAGGGCGCTCCTTGCCCACCGGCAGTGGTATATGGGCGACGGGCTGTATGGAGACGGCCCCGACTTCCATCTGGACTATTATAACAGCTACGTCATCCACCCCCTCTTGTTGCAAGTCCTCAAGGTGGCGGCGCGCGAAAAACCGTCCTACCGCGCTTTCTTGGACGAAGAGTGGACGAGATTCATCCGCTATGCCGAGATTCAGGAACGGATGATAGCGCCCGACGGCAGCTATCCCGTATTGGGACGTTCCGTCACCTACCGTTCGGCGGCATTCCAGGTATTGGGGGCGTGCGCCCTGTTCGGCAGATTGCCGCAGTCGCTCAGTCCGGGGCAGGTGCGCGGGGCGATGACTGCCATGCTCAGGCGCCTGTTCTCGCAGCCGGGGACGTTCGACAAGAAAGGCTGGCTCACCATCGGGGTTTGCGGCAATCAGCCCGAACTGGGAGACGTCTATCTGTCCACTCCCTGCGTCTACCTCTGCTCGTTGGGTTTCCTGCCGCTGGGGCTTCCCGCCGACGCGCCTTTCTGGCAAGCGCCTGCCGAACCCTGGACCAGCGTGAAAGCCTTCGGGGGGATGGACTTCCCTATCGACAAGTTTATAAAACCATGAAGTAGTATACAGAACTAACACAAACAACACATGAAATATAATCTCCTTTTCCGTAGTTTACTGATTTCCGCCCTTGCGCTCTTCTCTCTTTCCGCCTCCGCCCAAACCGATTCGGGGCTGGAAGACCGGGCGTATTGGGTGGAGGTCTTGACTCAGGTGGCGGACCCGGTGCTGAACAACCTGAGCCGGGGAGAACTGAAGAAGAACATGCCGGTGGAGACCCTCTCCGGCAAGGCGAATCCCTCTAACGCGCGCACCACGCATCTCGAAGCCCTGGGGCGGCTGCTGGTAGGCATGGCTCCGTGGCTGGAGCTGGGACCGGACGACACTGCCGAGGGACAGTTGCGCAAGAAGTACATCCGGCTGATGCTGGAATCCATCCGGCAGGGGTTCAGCCCGAAGTCCGCCGACTACCTTAACTTCACCGTCACCCGTCAACCTCTGGTGGATGCGGCTTTCTTCTGCCAGGGATTGCTGCGGGCTCGCCGCCAGATATGGGGCGGGCTGACTGCCGAGGCGCGGCAAGATGTGCTGAACGCCCTGCGGCAGGTGCGGAAGATTGAACCGGTGGAGAGTAACTGGCTGCTGTTCTCCGCCATGGTGGAGGCCGCCCTGCTGGAACTGACGGGCGAATGCGACATGCGCCCCGTGGACTATGCCCTGATGCGCTTCCGTCAATGGTACAAGGGCGACGGCTGGTATGGTGACGGACCTCGGTTGCACATGGACTACTACAACAGCTTCGTCATCCACCCCATGCTGCTGGACATCCTCGAAGTGATGCGCAGGCACGGCAGGGGCGAGCCCGATTTCCTGGCGCAGGAGCGGCAACGCTTCACGCGGTATGCCGAGCAGCAGGAGCGGATGATTTCTCCTGATGGCGCCTATCCCGTGGTGGGGCGCTCCATCGCCTATCGCTTCGGGACGTTCCACGTGCTGTCGCAAGCCGCGCTCTGCGGACTGTTGCCGCCTGCCGTCACTCCGGCGCAAGTGCGTTGTGGGCTGACTGCCGTCATCAGGCGGCACATGGCGGTAAGGGGCAACTTCGACCGGCAGGGATGGCTCACCCTGGGCTTTGCCGGGCATCAGCCGGGGATAGCGGAGAGGTACATCTCCACAGGAAGCCTTTACCTCTGTTCCGTAGTGTTCACCGCACTGGGGTTACCTGCATCCGATGTCTTCTGGACGGCGCCCTCTGCCGAGTGGACGGGTCGGAAGATATGGTCGGGCCGAGCGGATGTAAGGCTGGATAAGGCGATAAAGCAATAGTTACTATTAATCATTTACTTAACAAGACATGAAGAAGATTCTTTTTTTACTTTTACTCTTCGTCTGCGGCGTCCTGAGCGCCCAGCAACCTTTCTCTGCCAAACCGGACAAAGCGGCTGTGGTAGCAGTGTGCAACGCCGTGGCCCGATGGCAGATGGCCCATCAGGAGGAAGTGAAGCACCACCCGCTGGACTGGACCAACGGCGCCCTGTACCGCGGAATGACCGAATGGGGCAAGGCTTCGGGCAACGAATCCTGCTACGACTTTGTCCGCACCATCGGCCGCCGGCACAACTGGAACATGTGGGACCGCATCTACCATGCCGACGACATCTGTGTGGCGCAAGCCTTCATCGAGTTGTATCGCAAAGACGGCGACCGCCGCATCTTGCAGCCTGCCCTGGAGCGTGCCTACTACGTAGCCACCCATCCTTCTGCAGCCCCTATGCAGAAGACGGATGCACTGGGGACGTGCGAGCGCTGGTCGTGGTCCGACGCCCTGTTTATGGCGCCTCCTGTCTACGCGGCGCTCTATACGATAACCGGCGATAAGGTCTTTCTGGAGTATATGGACAGCGAGTACCAAGCCTCGGTCGATTCGCTCTACGATCCCGAAGAGCACCTCTTCTACCGGGACAACAAGCGGATTCCCCTTCGTGAGAAGAATGGCAGCAAGCAGTTCTGGGGGCGGGGCAACGGTTGGGTATTTGCCGGTCTGCCCCTGATTATCGACAACCTGCCGCTGAACTGCCCTTCCCGCTCTTACTACCTGCGCCTGTTTACGGAGATGGCCGATGCCGTGCGCCAGACGCAATGCAAGGACGGCGACTGGCGCACCAGCCTGCTGGACCCGGACTCTTATCACATGCCCGAAAACAGTTGCTCTGCCTTTATGTGCTTCGGCCTGGCATGGGGACTGCGCAACGGCTACTTGCAGAAGCGCGTCTACCGCCCGGTGTTGGAGAAAGGCTGGCAGTCGTTGGTGAAATCCGTCCATGCCGACGGCAAACTGGGCTACATCCAGCCCGTAGGCGCCGCGCCCAAGGCGGCAGGAGCGGATGCAACGGATGTGTATGGAGTGGGTGCGTTTTTGCTGGCGGGCAGCGAGATGTACAGGCTGGCGGAGTAGGGTGTGTCGAAACTCATTATGTAAGAATAGGACACAAAGACACAGAGGCGCAGAGGTTTTTTTTGAATACTTTTAAAAAGCTCTGTGCCTCCGTTTCTCAGTGTTCAATTCACTTTTGGCATACCTTCTGAGAAGCGGTCTGTTAGCGCTGCTTGTAGTTACTCCTTTATCCCGAACGTCACCAATAGCCCCTTGTGGTCTGTGGGCCACACGCCGTGAGGCAGCAGGAACGGATCTTTGGAAGTCTCCTCCACCCGTCGGTTCCGGACGATGCTTTCCCTGGGGCCGAAGATGACGGCCTTCTTCAGGCTGAGAGCGGGGTGGGGGTAGTAGAAGACGTAGTCTATGCGGTCACGTTCGTCCGACTTGGGCGCCCAAGTCAGCTTGTCGGTGGAAATCAGCGGATTGTCGGCTGGGAAGGTGAAGCCGGGATGGCTCAGCACGTCGGGGTAGAGGGTGCGGTAGGTGTCGACGAAGCCGTTGTTGTCCAGCAGCAGGGTGACGGTCCAGGGCACAATCAGGCCGTTGTGGTCGTAGAGGTCCTTCGTCTCGCGCGTCCAGTCCAGGTGCGAGGGTTCGTTGAAGTCGCCTCCCAGGATGACGATGGTTCCCTCGTCGATGTCCTTGCGGGCGGCGGCGATGAACTGCCGGATGGCGTCGTCGCGCTGCGAAAGGTCGTTTCGTTGCAGCACTTCGCACACGGTCTGCGGGATGGGAATCTCCTTCCAGGTGGAGCCGTCGTACCCGCGTACATTATAATAGGCATCGTCCAGATAGTCCAGGTGGGCGGTGTAGACGGCAATCTTATGCCCGCGGATGGTGCTGGTCAGTTTGTAGATGCTGCCGTGGTCGTCCTTTTCGGGGAAGACGGTGAGGGAGTCGGTAATGGGGTGGCGGCTCAGCAGTCCCGTGTCGTAACTGTAGAAGGAGTAGTAGGTTTCGCCCTTCGCCTTCAGCGATTGCACGATGCGGTCGCAGAAGCGTGTGTGGTGATAGTTCCTCACTTCGCTGAAGGTGACGAAGTCCGGCTTCAGGCGTACAATCTCGTCCACGATGGCGTCGTAGCCTCCGGGCACTTGCGTCCCTTCTTGCCAGATATTCCATTGCAATACAGTGAATTCACTCTTTTCCCCGCTTCTTGCGGAGAGGGATGCCAGCAGGAGCAGGCATAGCAGAATCAGTTTTCTCATGATGGTGTTTAGAATTAGGTTGTCCATTCTGTCACTCCGCCTCGGCGATAAATCTCATGCTTACGGCTTATAGAATGTTAATACTCCCGGCAAATATACTCCATTTGCCGGAAAAGACCTATCTTTGCAGCCGAAAATGAAATGTGGAGAGATTTGAGTAGCTTGCAACCACGGAAAAAAATGCTAAAACACATCCTTTCCCGGCAATGCCCGCGGGCATCGAAATCTGCACACTACTCACCATTCATCCCCCGGCCTGTCCGAAAACTCCTGCGAAGGTTTCTTTTAATCACCGATTACACGGAACTTCACAGATAAGTCTGAGGCGTTTCATTCTTTAATTATTCATTCTTTAATTTAGCATTATGGGATATTTATTCACATCCGAATCGGTGTCTGAAGGACACCCCGACAAAGTGGCCGATCAAATATCGGACGCTGTGCTTGACAAACTGTTGGCCTACGACCCCAGTTCGAAAGTAGCTTGCGAAACTCTGGTTACTACCGGACAGGTGGTACTGGCTGGAGAAGTGAAAACCAAAGCCTACGTGGACATGCCGCTCATCGCCCGCGAAGTAATCAAGAAGATTGGTTATACGAAAGGCGAGTACATGTTCGAAAGTAACTCGTGCGGCGTGCTGAGCGCCATTCACGAGCAGAGCCCCGACATCAACCGCGGTGTGGAGCGCCAAGACCCGATGGAGCAGGGCGCCGGCGACCAAGGAATGATGTTCGGCTATGCCACGAACGAGACGGAAAACTACATGCCGCTCTCCCTCGACCTCGCCCACCGCATCCTGCAAGTGCTGGCGGACATCCGACGCGAAGGACGTCAGATGACTTACCTCCGTCCCGACGCCAAGAGCCAGGTGACCATCGAATACGACGACAACGGCACGCCCGTGCGCATCGACACCATCGTTGTCTCTACTCAGCACGATGACTTCATCCTCCCTGCCGACGACAGCGAAGCCGCGCAACTGAAGGCTGACGAAGAGATGTTGGCGCAAATCCGCCGTGACGTCATCGAGATACTGATGCCCCGCGTCATCGCTTCCATCCATGCGCAGAAGGTACTGGTGCTGTTCAACGACCATATCACTTATCACGTGAACCCTACGGGCAAGTTCGTTATCGGCGGCCCCCACGGAGATACCGGCTTGACGGGCCGCAAGATTATCGTCGATACTTACGGAGGCAAGGGCGCCCACGGTGGCGGTGCTTTCTCGGGCAAAGACCCCTCGAAGGTGGACCGCTCGGCTGCCTACGCCGCGCGCCACATCGCCAAGAACCTGGTAGCTGCCGGGGTGGCGGACGAGATGCTGGTACAGGTGAGCTATGCCATCGGCGTGGCGCGTCCCATCAACATCTTTGTGGATACTTACGGCCGCAGCCATGTGAACATGAGCGATGGCGAGATTGCAGCGAAGATTGACGAATTGTTCGACCTGCGTCCGAAGGCCATCGAAGATCGCCTGAAACTGCGCAACCCCATCTATCAGGAGACAGCCGCCTACGGACACATGGGTCGCGAGCCGCAGACAGTGGTGAAGCGCTTCAAGTCCCGCTACGAAGGTGACAAGGAGGTGGAAGTGGAACTGTTCACCTGGGAGAAACTGGACTATGTGGACCGGGTAAAGAAGGCATTCAACTTGTTGTAATCAGCATAGCTTTACGGCTATTTATATAGAAGGCTGCCCTTACGCACAGCCCCGGAGACGGGGAGGCGGAAGGGGCAGCCTTTGGTTTTTAGGGGATGACGCGGATTCCGCGCCTAAGACCCTCATCTTTTACTTCTTATACCAATCCTGGTTAGTCTTTCCTCCGCTTTCCGCCCAGGCATTATACTCCGGATAGAGAACGTCTATGTTTTTCCCTTCGTTCGCTCTGTCCAGCATCTCTTTCAGATCCTTTTCCTCGGCGCCCGACAGGAAGAAAGCAAACGGATACTTACCGGCACGCACGAAGTAGACACCCTTTTCGGGGACTGATGCGTCATCGTTCTGCCCGAAGTAAGAGCGGTCCATCAGCGAAGTCGGAGCCTCGCCGGGGAGGTGCACTTCCAGACGCTTGCCGTTCGTGGTGTTACGGTAGAGGAAGGGTTTCGTTTTCGACTCTTTGGCGATGGGTTTGTCATACACTAAAGTCACTTTGTATTCTGCTCCCAAGTCGGTTCGGATGTCGTCTGTCAGGCGGTAGACACGGTCTGCGGATTCGTAGGCAAACTGGGTTTCGGTGAAGTCTTTCTCTCCTTTCTTGCGGATTTCATACTTCACGGAAGAGGGGTTGGCGGAACCGTCCAACTGGAAGGCGAGTCCGTTCACCAGGCTTGCGTAGTTCTGGAAAGTTTGGAAAAGGAACGCTTCGCTGTAGATGTTATTGTCGCTGTCGAAGGTCTTCCCGTAGTGGTAGCGCACCATTACGTCGTTCAGGTCGTAGTCTCCCTTGGCGGGCCACTGGTCTTCGAAGGCGTAGATGCCTTTCAGTACGGTGGTCGTGGTACGGTCGTTATCTGGGTTCACTACGGGGATGTCGGTAATGGCTTCAACCGGGTTGGACTTCAGGGTGATGACGATGTCGCTGAAGTTCTGGTCGTCTTTATAGTCTTCAAAGGAAATCATCACGTAGTCGCCGTATCGGTAGGCAGCGGTGCGCGGTTCGTCGATGGCTTTGCCGTTGTTGTCTACGCTCAGTCCTTCGGAAGTGGCGGAACGGTAGCGGTTGTTACCGGTGTAACCGGGAATGCGGTTACTCCAGGCGTTGTTGGCGATGACGAAGCCGATGCGGTAGCCGGCGGGGAATACGTTGGTCTCTCCTTGGTAGCTACCTTGGGCGATGTTGGGATAATACTTCAGTTGCACGGCGGTGCCACGGTCGATGCCTGCGGTCTTTTTGGCATTCTTTCGTTGTGCTTCATTGTTACCCCAGTATCCATCCTGTGTATTTGGGAAAAGCATAATCACATTCGCATCATTCAGGCTTGCGGGCTTTTCTCCTTCCTTATAATAATAGTATCCCATAGAACAGTTCCAGCAGGTATTCTGCCCTAAGAAGGTTACGGCTACTTCCGCATCTTCGTTGACGTACATATCCGTATAACTGCGATATTCTTCCGGACAGGTTTTGTGGATGTTGATAACTCTGCTGTGAACTTCGTACAGGCTGTTGGCATTCTTTACGCTCAATTTGTCACCCTTGTACTTATATTCTATTTCGCCGTTTCTATTCCTATTATAGTCGCCCAGCCAGGTCTTCCAAATCGTTCCTTCGTATGCATCCGGTCTTGGAGTCTTTACCATATAGCTGTCTCCATTACCTTTGCTGACTATTCTCGTCGCAGGTCCCTCATCCTCCGTTATCTCATCGTCCATCGCCTTAATCACCCCATTCTCCACATCCGCCTCGATTAGCGTCTGCGCATAGAAAGCGGGAGTGTAGATATATACTTTCTTCAGATAAGCGGGCAGTCCTTCGACGGTACCTCGGAACACTCCGTCGCGGGCAGTATAGGCGGCAAAGAGCGGGGTGACGTCCTCGCGCTTGATATACCCGTACTCACCCTCGGTGACCGGTTTCTCGCCGTACAATTCAAAATATACGCCGGCTTGCACGCCGGTGTTCAGATAAGCGACTTCGAGCGAAGTCGTAGGAGCTACGGTAGAAAAGTTGAATTCATTGTACTCCTTCTCCTCTTCCTGGGGAGGCTGGTACACGTCTTTTTCCATACATCCACTCCACACCAGTATCCCGGCAAGGAGGGTCAGGGCAAGTTGTTTCATTCTCATAGGATGTTACAGGTTGTATATGATTGATTCTCTGTTACAAAGATACTATTCTTGTCATTCAATAGCAAGAAAAGATTGCATAATCTTTAATAAACCGGCTAAAATAGTCAAGTTTTCGGGCATGGTAGAAGTAGAAGGGACGGAGGAGATAATTTTTAGGCGCGGAATTCACGGATTCCGTGGATTTTGGTTTTAAGAAAGAGAGGAGGGATAGGGAGGGAATGGACAAAAACTGATAAGATAGGGCGCAATCTGTTCAGACAGGGGGTAAAAACTAACAATCCATTGGGTAAAAACTCACCGGATATGGGGCAAATTTGTTCAATTTATGGGGTAAAATCTCACATCCGATGGGGTAAATTTGTTCGCGTTGACAGAGGCTTGCGTCTGTCTCTTATACACATCTCCGAGCCCACGAGCCCGGAGCCTATCTCGTATGCC
>ENA-OYYE01000399-OYYE01000399.1-human-gut-metagenome-genome-assembly--contig:-NODE-399-length-23283-cov-8.783279_pt1 | contig 23283 bp, 13 predicted proteins | sample MGYA00243244_ERZ653437 | MGnify/ENA primary metagenome ERZ653437 (study PRJEB26926, sample SAMN06165130) | human gut metagenome | biome: ENVO:00009003; feature: ENVO:2100002; material: ENVO:00002003...
AATATGTAGGTGGACCAGGACAGAGGCGTCAATATTATTGAGCGTCTGCCCTGAGTCAAAACTGCTGAAACATGGAGTGAGATTAAAGGACGAAATTATAGGTATTATATATTATTTGCTTGCAGTTCTGATACCATTAAGTCCCATTACTTGTAAGCTTTTTCAAAAGTAATAACACCTTACCACAGCATACATTTGCTGCTATTTTAACGGTTGACTCTATTGAAATATCAATGAGTATTAAACTTTTGCTACCTCAGACATCTGTTATCGCAAAATTTAATGTATTTTTGTAGTAAAATTCGGAGCGATATAAAGTTGAGATTCTTGAAGCGAATTTGAAAAATTTGATAACTGACAAAGATTTGGTACACATGCGTACCAAATTACAAAATAAAGGATGATGACAAAGAAAAAGGACATAGTTCAAGCTGATATAAATATTGATGTTTTGTTTAACGATGTGAAGAATATCATTAATCAAGGCATCGGACAAAGTGTACATTTAGTACACTCCATCGCCTGCATGACTTATTGGAAAATTGGTCAGCGTATAATAGAGGACGAGCAGCAGGGAGAAAGACGTGCCGAATACGGAAAACAAGTGCTGAAGAAGTTGGCAGAACGCCTTACTGATGAGTATGGCAAGAATGATAACTATTCCGCTCGTGACTTGCGCAATTACAGACAATTCTTCTTGACTTTCAATGATTTCCCAAATTGGTACGCACGCGTACCAAATCTCACATGGACGCATTACCGCTCTTTGTTAAGAGTCGATAATGCAGAAGCTCGTATGTGGTACGTCAATGAAGCGAACTCTGAAACTTGGGCAACTCGCACACTTGACCGCAACATCAATTCGCAATATTATTTTCGTCTATTACAGTCTTCTGATAAAAAAGAGGTGGTTAAGGAAATGAAAGCGAATACGCTGGTGTATCAAAAAAACAAGTTTGAGTTTATCAAAAATCCTGTCGTAGCAGAGTTCTTAGGATTTGGCAGGCAGAATGACTATACGGAATCTAAATTAGAAACTGCTATTATAGACCATTTACAGAAGTTTATAATGGAATTGGGTAAAGGTTATGCGTTTGTTGCTCGACAGCAACTTATTCGTACAGACCTTAAAGACTATTATATTGATTTGGTTTTCTACAATTATATTCTAAAATTCTTCTTGTTGATTGACTTAAAAACGACAGAGATCACGCATCAGGATATCGGTCAGATGGATATGTACGTTCGTATGTACGATGAGTTGAAATGCACGGAAGGTGATAACCCAACTATTGGTTTATTACTTTGTGCCGAGACAAGTAAAGATCTTGCTCGTTACAGTATTCTACATGATAATAATCAGTTGTTTGCTGCCAAATATCTAACTTATCTTCCCAAGAAAGAAGAATTGTTGGCTGAAATTGAGCAACAAAAAGAGTTTTTTGAATTACAAAATGGTAAACAACATGAAGAAGTCGAAGATTAGCCGCTGAAAATTCTCCTCCTCTCTCCCCGCCCCCTTTTGCATATCTCAAACTAATTATCTACTTTTGTACTCATTTCAATTCTATCGGCTGTCTGACCGGAACCTCTAATTTGATTAGTATGAAAAAGCTGTTCTTTTTCTTTATTCTGATGTACTCGTCTTTCTTCACCGCTGCACAAACCTACAAGTATATCGGTGTGGAAAACGGTTTGAGCAACCGAAGGGTATATGCCATCCGCAAGGGGCCGAAAGGATATATGTGGTTTCTGACGCACGACGGCATAGACCGCTACAACGGAAAAGAGTTCAAACAATATAAGTTGATGGACGGTGAGGAGGAAGTCAACTCCATGAAGAACCTGAACTGGCTCTATACCGATGCGAAAGGAAGATTATGGGAAATAGGCCAGATGGGGCGCGTGTACCGATATGACAGTAAACACGACCGCTTCCGGTTGTTGTACAAACTGCCCGAAAGCGAGATGAAAGATTTGGCAATACCGGTAAGCTATGGTTTTGTGGACGGCAATAACAGGGTCTGGCTGTGCAATCAGAAGAATATTTACCTGTATGACGGAGACAGCGCGGAATGCACCGTCATCCGCAACGCCATCGGAGAAAGTATCACGGATATCGAACAAATTGATGCGAGCCATTATTTCTTAGGCTCCGAAACCGGCATCCATTATGCGGAACTTAAGAACAATATACTGGAACTGAGCCCGTGCCGCAAACTGGACTCGCTGAAACTGCAAGTCAACGAATTGTATTTTCATAAGGCAAGCCGCAAGGTCTTTATCGGAACCTTCCAACGGGGAGTGTTCGTCTACGACCTGAACCTGCACAAGATGATTTACCTGGATTCCGGGCTGACGGATTTCAACATCAACCGTATCTACCCCTTCGGCGACAAAGAGATATTGATTGCCACGGACGGCGCCGGCGTCTATAAGATGGACGTCGAGACTTACGAGTCGGAACCTTATATCGTGGCGGACTTCAACCGCTATAACGCCATGAACGGCAATACCGTAAACGACATCTACATCGACGACGAGCAACGCATCTGGATGGCGAACTACCCCATCGGCATCACCGTACGCGACAACCGGTACAGTGATTACAACTGGATAAAACACTCCATCGGAAACGCGCAATCGCTCATCAATGACCAGGTGAATGCCATCGTGGAAGACCAGGACGGCGATTTATGGTTTGCCACCAACAACGGCATCAGCCTGCACAACCACCGGACGGGACAATGGCACACCTTCTTAAGCGCAAACAGCCGCGACCGCCTCACTCAGAACCATACGTTCCTATCCTTGTGCGAAGTCAGGCCGGGCATTATCTGGGCGGGCGGATACAGCTCGGGAGTCTATCAGATTGACAAGCGGAACTTATCGGTAAGCTACTTCACCCCTTCCCGGTTCGGCGAACGCGACATACGGCCGGACAAATACATCCGCGCCATCACCAAAGACAGCCAGGGCGCTATCTGGGCGGGCGGCTACTATAACCTGAGATGGGTGGACTATGCCCACCGAAAGCTACGGAATTATCCGGGCCTGAATGCCGTCACCGCCATTATCGAGAAGAACGACCGCCAGATGTGGATTGGAACCGTCACCGGGCTTTACCTGCTGGAAAAGGAAACCGGTGAATACAGCCAAGTGAAGCTGCCCGTGGAATCGTCTTATATATACGCACTGTATCAGACGGCCGACAGTTTGCTGTACATCGGAACCAATAACTCGGGCCTGCTTATCTACGACTGGCGGAAAGATTCGTTCACCCCTTACCGCAAAGACAATTCCGCGCTTATCTCCAATAATATCTATACCATTGTGGACGACGGGCAACAGAATATCTATCTCGGCACCGAGAAGGGTTTAAGCTGTTTCAATACGGCAGAGAAGACGTTCCACAACTGGACGAAAGAGCAAGGCTTGAACGCCGTACACTTCAACGCCGCTTCCGGCATCCTGCGCCGCAACGGCAAACTGATCTTCGGAAGTACGGACGGAGCGGTGGAGTTTGACCGGGATATGAAACTGCCCCGCAACTACCGGTCTAAAATGGTGTTCAGCGAACTGCGCGTTTTCTACCAGACGGTCTATCCCGACGACAAAGGTTCTCCGCTGCACGCCGATATCGACGATACGGAAACCCTGCAACTGAAGTACAGCCAGAATATCTTCTCGCTGAATGTGTCGTCCATCAACTACGACTATCCTTCCCTGATACTTTACTCCTGGAAGCTGGAAGGATTCTACGACGGATGGAGCCGGCCGGGGCAGGAAAACATCATCCACTTCACGAACCTGAACCCCGGAGAATACACCCTGCGGGTGCGTGCCATATCCGCCGAAGACCCGCGCGTCATCCTGGAAGAACGCCGGATGCAAATCATTATCGAGAAGCCCGTCTGGCTCAGTGCATGGGCGCTGCTCGCCTATGCCGTCTTCCTGACAGCCATCACCGTCATTGCGTTCCGAATCATTGTCCTGCGCAAGCAGCGGAAGATATCGGATGAGAAGATTCGCTTTTTCATCAATACCGCGCACGACATCCGTACGCCGCTCACACTGATTAAAGCGCCTCTGGAGGAGATAGCCGAAAGCGAAACATTGAGCGAAAACGGGACCAACAATATCCATACCTCCCTGCGCAACGTCAATGCCCTGCTGCGGCTCACCACCAACCTGATTAATTTTGAAAGGGCGGACAGTTTCTCGAACGAGCTGTATGTATCGGAATACGAACTGGGCTCTTACCTCAGCGATACGGTGAATGCGTTCCGACCCTATGCCGGCGTGAAGCGCATCAACCTTACGTTTGAATGCAACTTCCGGTACCTCACCATCTGGCTGGATAAGGACAAAATGGATTCCATCCTTAAGAATATCATTTCCAACGCTTTGAAGTATACCCCCGAAAACGGGAACGTACATGTGTATGCGTCCGAAACGGAAGACTCCTGGAGCGTGGAGGTGAAGGACACGGGCATCGGCATCCCCGCCGCCGAACAGAAGAAGCTGTTCAGGATTCACTTCCGCGGCAGCAACGCCGTCAACTCCAAAGTTACCGGAAGCGGCATCGGACTGCTGTTGGTATGGAAACTGGTACACATGCACAAGGGGAAGATAAACTTCAGCAGCACCGAGGGGAAAGGCTCGTGCATCCGGGTCACCTTCCCGAAAGGCGAGAAGCATTACCGGAAAGCCCTCCGCCGCTCGCAACCGGTCGTCGCTAAAGAAGTGAATACGGGACAGGCTGCATCCGGCAACGCGATTCCCCTTTCAGGCAACATCTACGAGGAAGCCCGGCAACAGACTTCACAGACGGATAAGCTGCAAAAGATTCTGGTAGTGGAAGACAACGATGAATTGAGGGAATACTTACGCCGTACGCTGTCCGCCGAATACCACATTCAGGTGTGCCGCGATGGCAACACTGCTCTGGACATTGTGAAAGAGTATCAGCCCAACCTGATTATCACCGACATCATGATGCCCGGATTGCGGGGTGACGAACTTTGCCGCATCCTGAAAAATGATATCGAGACGTCGCACATACCGGTCATCCTGCTTACCGCCCTGAATACGGACAAGCACATCATCGAAGGTTTGCAAACGGGAGCGGACGAATACATCGTGAAGCCTTTCAACATCGGTATCTTGAGGGCGACCATAGCCAACCTCCTTGCAAACCGTGCTTTGCTGAGGAAGAAATACGCCCATCCGGAGCTGAACGACGATGAAACGGAAGCGGAGTGCATCAACTGTTCCACCGACCTCGACTGGAAATTCATTGCCACCGTGCGCAAAGGGATTGAAGAGAACATCGACAATCAGGACTTTAACGTGGACGCTCTTTGTGCGCTGATGAATATGAGCCGGACGAGCTTTTATAACAAACTGAAGGCATTGACCGACCAATCGCCGGGAGACTATATCCGGCTGATACGCCTGAAGAAATCCGCCCAGTTGCTGAAAGAGCAGAAATATACCATTGCCGAAGTGGCCGAAATGGCGGGATTCAATGAAGCCAAATATTTCCGTGAAGTGTTTAAGAAACATTTCGGCATGAGCCCGACGCAGTATGCCCGACAAAATGTGCATGAAGTTAACAAGAAGACAGAATCATAGATTGATAAACTTCCTAACAGATGAATATATATATCGAAGCTTTTACTATTTTCTTTAAAATAGGCGCATTTACCATCGGCGGAGGATATGCCATGGTACCTCTGATTGAAAACGAAATCGTCACCCGGCGCAACTGGATTGCCAAAGAGGACTTTATCGACCTGCTTGCCATCGCCCAGTCGGCACCGGGCATACTGGCGGTCAACATCTCTATTTTTATCGGTTACCGGTTGCGGGGGTTACGGGGAAGCATCATCACGGCACTGGGGACGATACTCCCCTCGTTCCTCATCATCCTTGCCATCGCGCTGTTCTTCCACAACTTCAAGGACAATACGGTGGTGGAGCGGATATTCAAAGGAATCCGCCCGGCAGTGGTGGCGCTGATTGCCGCTCCTACTTTCAGCATGGCGAAGTCTGCCAGAATCAGCCGGTACAATGTCTGGATACCCGTTGTTTCGGCTCTCCTTATCTGGCAGTTAGGATTCTCTCCTATCTGGATAATCATAGCGGCAGGTGTCGGGGGATACTTGTACGGGAGATTTAAAACGATGCGTCACACTAAGCACTAACGCTTAATGTTCTTATATTAATTTTAATCACTTACTTCACCGATAATACTTATTACTGCCATGTTATTTCTACAACTCTTTTATACGTTTTTCAAGATAGGCCTCTTCGGTTTCGGAGGAGGTTATGCCATGCTCTCCATGATTCAGGGCGAAGTGGTCACCCGCTACGGTTGGCTGACACCGCAGGAGTTTACCGATATCGTAGCCATCAGCCAGATGACACCGGGGCCGATAGGCATCAACTCCGCCACGTATGTGGGATATACGGCTACGGGTAGTGTATGGGGTTCGTTCATCGCCACTTTTGCCGTGGTGCTGCCCTCGTTCATATTGATGCTGACCATCAGCCGGTTCTTTCTGAAGTATCAGAAGCATCCGGCGGTAGAGGCGGTATTCAGCGGACTTCGCCCGGCGGTGGTGGGGCTTCTGGCATCGGCGGCGTTGGTGCTGATGAATGCGGAGAACTTCAGTTCGCCGGATGAAGACCTGTACTCATTCATCATCAGCATTGTTATTTTCCTGGTGGCTTTTATCGGAACCAGAAGATACAAAGCGAACCCGATACTGATGATTATTGCTTGCGGAATTGCGGGGCTGATACTTTATTAATGAAAAGGGAATAATGAAAAATGAAAAGTGGGGGGATATGGATTTTAGGAGGATGTGTCAAAAGTGAATTGAACACAGAGGCACAGAGACACAGAGTTTTTTAAAGTGTTCAAAATAAAGCCTCTGTGTCTCCGTGCCTCTGTGTTTAATCTTTAAATAATGTGTTTTGCCCCCCTAAAAAACTTGTTCAAGAGTCTTTATCCAGGCTATCCTTTACGCTTCAGGAAGTCCGTAGGGCTTTCGCCGAACTCCTCCTTGTAGCATTTGGTGAAATAAGAAGGGGAGGAGAAGCCGACTTCATAAGCCACCTCCGCCACCGTCCATTCCGAAGCGGCCAGCAGCGACGCAGCTTTCTTCAGACGCATCCGGCGCAAGAGTTCGTTAGGGGAGTAATTGGTGAGTGATTTCAGCTTACGGTACAACTGGACGCGGCTCATGCCCATATCGCGTCCCAGGTCTTCCACATTCAGGTCGGGGTCTTTCAGTTTTTCTTCGACCAGGGACTTGAAACGCGTCACGAAGTCCATGTCGAGGTCGCTGACGGCGCTTTTCTCTATCGACTGGTTGTCGCCGAAAAACTGCCTCAACTGAAGGCGGTTGGCAATCAGGTTGCGGATGCGCGAGAGGAGGAGTTGCGAGTTGAAAGGTTTGGAGATATAAGAATCGGCTCCGCCGTCGTAGCCCTGGATGCGTTGCTCGTCCAGCGAGCAGGCGGTGAGCAGGATGACAGGGATGTGGCAGGTCTGCATCTCGTTCTTCAACCGTCGGCAGCATTCCACACCGTCCATGCCGGGCATCATGACGTCGGAGACAATGACGTCGGGCACGTACTTCATGGCAAGGCGGATGCCCGCAGCGCCGTCGGCGGCATCCAGCACCCGGTATTCCTGGGAGAGGAACGACTTCACATAGTGGCGGATGTCGGCATTGTCGTCGATGACAAGCACGGTGGGAGAATCGGCGTCGATGGCTTCCTCCTCACGAGCGGTCATCTCCGTGTCCACCAGAGTGGAGGAGATTTCCGGTTCAGCCGGAGAAGGTTCAGCGGACGCCGGATGCTCTTCGCCGACGGGCAGGGTCACCACCGTAGGGGGATAGTGCGACAGGTTCTGTGCAGGGAAGGTGACGGTGAAGGTGGTTCCCTTCTCGTCGCTGCGCGCCGCGATGTTTCCGCCATGCATCTCGACAAAGGCACGCACCAGCGCCAGTCCGATACCCGTACCTGCCTGATGCCCGCCTACCTGGTAGAAACGTTCGAATACCGCCTCCACCTCGGTGGACGAGATGTAGCTGCCGGAGTTGAATACCGACAGGCGGAAGTTGCGGTCGGCCGCTTCCAGACGGATGATTATCTTGCCGTTCTCCGGCGTATACTTCACCGCATTGGAGAAAAGGTTGAAGTAGATACGCTCCATCTTTTCCGCATCCGCCATCATCCGGAAGGCGGCGTCGGGAGTGGCGTCGAACTGGAAGGCGAGATGCTTCTTAAGCAAGGCGACTCGGAAAGAATCGTTCCAGCTACGGAAGTTTTCCAAGAGGTCGAAGGGTTCGAGGTGAAGCTCCATGCGGCCGTTCTCCACCTTGCGGAAGTCCAGAATCTGGTTGACGAGGCGAAGAAGGATATGCACGTTTTTCTTCACCAGCCCCAACAGTTGGCGCGGGCGTTCGCCCAGAGTCGGGTCGGCAAGAAGCTGCTCTACGGGGTCGGCAATCAGGGTAAGGGGCGTGCGGAAGTCATGGGAGACATTGGTGAAGAACACCAGTTTGGCATGGGTGGCGGCCTCCAGCTCGTGGGAGAGTTGTTCCAACTGGTCTTTCTGCAAGAGTAATTGCTGTTTCTGCTGCTCCAGCACTTCTTTCTGTTCTTCCAGTTTGGCTTTCTGCTCCTCCAGCTTGGCTTTATGTTCTTCCAACTTTGCCTTCTGTTCTTCCAGCTTGGTCTTCTGGATGGAGAGTTTCCGGTTCAGCCGGTTCTTGGCGCGCAGGGAGAGGTAGACCGTCAGCAACAGCCCTATCAGCAACAGAAGCGCCAAGAGGCTGCCGTACAGCAACACCTGCTGCGAGGCATAGCGCGCCAGATATTGGATAATCTTCCCGTTCAGAGTCTCAATCTTTTCGTCCAGCGTACGGATGTGAGCTGTCTGCATCTTCATAATCAAGGCATTGTCGCCATCCACCACCGAAGTGCTAAGGATGGACTCGCGGGGAAAGTCCCGCCCGTTCAGGATGTCCATCGCTATCTGCATCACCCGGTCTCCTCCGGTGGGATAGATGAATGTGGCGTCCAGCTCGCCCGCAAGCACCTGCTCCACGCCGAACCCTTCGCCGGAGATGGCGTCGGTGCCCACGAAGCGAATATCCTTTTCCCGCTGCCGCCGCAGGGTGGCCGCATAGGCGCCGGCCGCCATCCGGTCGTTCTGGGCGTAGACGACGTCTATCTGCGGATAGCGGCTTAGCAACGTATCCATCCGCTCCTCCGCCCGCGAGCGGAGCCAGGCGCCGTCTTCCTTTGCCAACAGGCGGATATCGGGGAAGGCGGAAATAGCTTTCATAAAGCCGGCATGGCGGTCGATGGCAGGTGTGGAGCCGGCAAGCCCCGTAATCTCCACCACCGTCCCTTTTCCGCCGAGCATATTGGCAATGTACTTGCCTATCGCCGCGCCGATTTCGTAGTTATCCGCGCCCACATAGGCCGTGTATTTATCGGAAAGGATTCTGCGGTCCACCACAATCACCGGTATTCCGCGGTCATAGGCTTCTTCCACCACGGGCGTCACAGGCTCGGCCTCGTTGGGAGCTACAATCAGCAGGTCCACCCCTTCGGATATAAAATGCCGGATATCATTTGCCTGCTGCTCGTTATCATCCTTTGCAGTGCGTATCTCCACCTCCACACCCTCGTAGAAAAGGGCTTCGCGCAGCATTTCATTGTTCATCTGATGGCGCCACTCGTCATCGCTGCATTGCGATACTCCGATGCGGAAACGCGGTTCGTGACGGCCGCAGGATGTCAGCAAGCCCCCGCAAACCAAGATTCCTAAAAACAAGAAAATGCAGTATGTCCGTTTCATTTTATCCATGTCATTTAGTAAGTTGGAAACAAAGATAATGATTATAAATCAGATAAACTACCAATCGGAGAGGGGGAGCGAGAGATACGCCCGAAAAACTTGCCGTATTTAGCAAAGTATCTTTCTCCAAGGTCGGGGAATTTAAGAAAACTCACAGCTCAATTTTCACTTTTAGCCCTTATTCTTTGATTGCTTCAAATAAAAACAATAAGTTTGCATTACATGCCAATTAAATAGGTAAATAGTATGGAAGAAAATAGTTTATATGATAATAAATCATTGAATAAATATAGTATAGCTGTTCAAACAATTAAAACAGCTATATTAGAAAGCCAATATCAAGCTGTCAAACTTGTAAATAAAGAGCAATTAGCTTTGTATTACGGTATCGGTCGTTATATCTCCCAAAATTCACGGAATGGGTATTGGGGTACAGGAGCAATAGCTTTTATTAGTTACAGGTTGCAAATGGAATTACCTGGACTCAGAGGTTTCTCTGAAACCAATCTCAGATTGATGCGTATGTTCTATGAAGAATGGGATATGCTTGATTACAATTCATCAGTTGCAACTGATGAATTACAAAACTCAGAGAATGAGACGGGAACAAATTCATCAGTCGTAACTGATGAATTGAAAGAGACAGCAGAAATTCGCCAGTTGCAACTGACGAATTTCAAGGATTTTCCTGTTGAAGCGTTCTTCAAAATAGGTTTCACCCATCATACAGCCATATTGTCTCAAGTAAAAACAACTGAAGAACGTTACTTTTATATTGAGTTATGTGCCAATGAGTATCTAAAGGTCGATACTCTAAAGAAGCTGATGAAGGAAGATATATATCACAATCAAGGCTCGTTTCCAAATAACTTTATGGCAAAGCTACCGACATCAGAGTTTGCCCGCAGAGCAATATTGGCATTCAAAGATGAGTACATACTAGACTTCATCAATGTAGAGGAACTTGGGGCGCGGGACGTAGAAGATGTTGATGAAAGAATTGTAGAAAACAAGATAGTACAGAACATAAAGAACTTCATTATGACATTCGGACGTGATTTCACATTCGTGGGAAATCAATTCCGTGTCGAAGCTTTAGGTCATATCCATATTATAGACTTGCTTTTCTTCAATCGAGAGTTATCCTCTTTGGTTGCAATCGAATTAAAAACAGGACCATTCAAAACGGCATACCTCGGACAATTGAATATGTACTTGCGTGTGCTCGACGATTTTGTACGTAAACCCAATGAGAATCCTTCAATTGGCATCGTATTGTGTAAGAGTGCAGATAAAGCCTATGTGGAATATGCCGTTAGAGATTATGACAAGCCTATGGGAGTCGCTACATATAAAACAGCGTCAGATATGCCTGAACGGTTAAGGAACGCTCTTCCCGATATGGAAGAACTCAAGAAATTGCTATAAAAGGAATACCTTGGCGCTTTGTTCAATTAAGAAGTCCGGAAACTTTTATATCAGCGTAGCCTGATTGATATGTAAAGCACAGAAGTGCAGTGCGACTGCACCTATCCAATCGTTACCTCCTCCGCTCATTCTTCTTTTGGCTGTAATTAGAATAAATACAACGGTTTTCTATTATCCTGAAGCAAGAATAATTCAAAACGGGAATAATGGCAAACTATATAGGCGGTATTGCCATTTCCCGGCATCGGCAGACGCCCTATCTTTGCAACATCAAAAGATAACAATAATCAGAGAAGGAGAAAACATTATGAAGAGAAATTTATTAATCGTAGCAGTATGGCTGATAGCAGGAATGGTATCGGCGCAAAACGGAGGAAATTATATGAAGAAGTATGAAGACCAACTGCCGCAGCAAGGCAGAGGAAATGTGCATGTAGCTTATCAAGGTAAAGCCATCGATCAGATGATTTACGAATTTATGGAAGAACAGGGAATACCGGGCATGACGCTCGCCATCGTACAGGCTCCCTACATCCCGCGGGTAGTGGGTTACGGCGTGACCGATTTCAAGAAAGGCAACCTCGCCGCCGCCAAGACACTCTGGCCCATCGGCCCCATTGCGCAGGGATTCACCGCCGTTGCCGTGATGCAACTTTATGAAAAGGGGAAACTGGACTTGAACGACCCCGTGGGCAAGTACCTGAAGGACATCCCCGAAGACTGGAAGAACGTAAGCATCCTGCAACTGATGCAGCACAGCTCGGGCATCGCGGACTACCGGGAACAGAAGGACTTCAACGTATCTGCCGACTACCAGCCCGCCGAACTGATACAGCTCGTAGCCGCCACACCGCTCGCCTTCCAGCCGGGAACGGACGTAAAGCAAAGCGCCACAAACTTCCTGCTGCTGACTTCCATCATCGAAAAGGTGGGCAAGATGCCCTATCATGACTTTGTGAAGAAGTATCAGATAGACTACCTGGGCCTGCAACAGACCTTCTTCGGCGAAGACCTTGCCAAGGTGAAGCAGGAAGACGTGACCACCACTGCCAACGTGCACCAGACCTTCAAAAAGGACAAAGATTACATCAACCCTTCTGAAACCACCACAGGCTATGTGGAAAAAGACGGAAGACTGGAAGAAGCGCCTGCCATCAGCGCCACTTCGATGAAGGGATTCTCGGATATCTGGGCATCGGCAGAGAACATCAGCCATTGGGATATCGGTCTGGCAGGCGGCGTATTGATAGCCAAGCCTGAAAACCGCGACATCGTCTACAAGCCCACCCGGCTCGCCAACGGGAAGACAGTCCCCGCCATGGCAGGATGGCAGTTCTACAGCCATAAGGGACTGATGGACATCAAAGGAAACACACCGGGACATTCCGCCTTCCTGAGCCGCTTCACCGATGCTTCGGAACTGGTATGCGTGACGCTGCTTGCCAATAAAGAAGGAGTGGAACTGACCAACCTGGGACGGAAGATTGCCGCCGCCTTCGACAGCAGCAAGATGGGCACAGGCGCCAACGACAACCTGCTGTACACCTACGAAAGCCAGTTCAGCGTGGACGAGACCATCGCCCGCATCGAGAAGACCTTGCAAGCAATGGGCATCCCCGTCTTCGCCAAGTTCGACCACGGAAAGAATGCCGAGGAGGTAGGTTTGCAGTTGCGCCCCAACCAGGTCATCGTCTTCGGTTCGCCCAAAGTGGGCACGGCACTGATGCAGCAGAACCCCAGCATCTCCATCGAACTGCCTTTGAAGATTTCGGTATGGGAAGACAAGAACGGCAGCGTATGGGCCACCTTCCCGCAGATGAAAGTACTCGCCGCCAACTACGGTCTGGAGGAGAATCCGGTGATAGGTAAGATGCAGGAACTGCTGGAGAAGATTGTGGTAAAGGGAGGAAGCCAGTATTAAAGGATAAACATCGGCGGGCAAACAGCCCTACAAGATATCAATAGGAATTAGTAAAAGCGCGTCAATACACGCTAAATAAAGATTGAACACAGAGTCACGAAGACACCAAGAGCCTATTCTGAACACTTTCAGAAGCTCTATGTCTTCGTGACTCTGTGTTTAATTCATTGTTACACGCCTGCGTCGCGTCTTATTTCAACGCATCTTTCATTATCTCCGGCAGTTCCGGCATCGCCCCACTCTGGGTGCACACGTAAGCGGACACCTCCACAGCCAGTCGATGAGCCTCCCACACCGATTTTCCGCTCAGGATGGCAGCCGTAAAGGCAGCGGTGAAAGAGTCTCCCGCCCCCACCGTATCGGCAACGGGCACCTTCGGCGTCTCCTGAAAGGACACCTCACCGGGGGTGAAGACATAACTTCCGTTCGTTCCGCAGGTCAGAATCAGCATCTTCAGGTTGTACTTGGCAAGGAGAATCCAGCACTTGTCTTGCAGGTCGATACCCGGATAGCCGAAGATGCGGCTGATGGTGACAAGCTCCTCGTCATTAATCTTCAGGATATTGCAACGGCGCAAGGAGTCGCAAAGAATCTCTTTCGTGTAGAATCCCTGGCGGAGGTTGATATCGAATATCTTCAACTGCCCCTCCACATCGGGCATGGTGTCGAGGAAACGATGAATGGTGTTACGGCTGACCTCGCTGCGCTGCGCCAGCGAACCGAAACAGACGGCGCGGGTCGTCAACGCCAGATGCTTCAGTTCGTCCGTGAAGGGGATATTGTCCCACGCCACACCTTCCTTGATTTCATAACAGGGCACGCCCACGGCATCCAGCGTCACCTGCACCGTCCCCGTGGGGTAATCCACCCGCTCTATCTGCGTACGCAACCCTTTCCGCGCAAAGACGTCCAATATCTCGTCACCGTCGGCATCCCGCCCCACGGCACTGACCACACGGCTGTCGAAGCCGAACTGCGACACATGATAAGCAAAGTTTGCCGGAGCACCGCCTATCTTCTTTCCTTCGGGGAGGCAATCCCACAGCGCCTCACCCATTCCTACGATAATCTGGTTCATATCATTTAGTTTTTACAATTTTACGTATTTTCGGGTTCCGTCGCGGACGGAAGTTCATTCAGTCGCCGATGGAACGACAATCAGTCCCTGACTGAAAGGGTTTCACTCCCTGACTGAATGCCATTCACTCAGGGACTCATTGTACCCCCTCTCAGAACACCTTGTAGAGGGGGTGGCAACCGGGGTCAGCGCTTCATCTTGAGCATGTAGAAAAATAAGTACACCACGCCCACCGTCATCACCGCTACGGCACCGCTTTGTCCCACGGCATCGCTTGCCAAGCCCATAGCCAGGGGGAAGACCGTGCCGCCGAAAAGTCCCATAATCATCAGTCCTGAAACCTCATTCTGCTTCTGCGGCATCGTCAGCAACGCCTGCGAAAAGATGATGGGGAACACGTTCGAGTTGCCGAAACCGATAAGGGCGATGCAGACATAAATCATGGTCTTGTCCTGGAACACAAACAGCCCCGCCATTGCCGCCAGCATACACAACACGCTGACCGCGAAGAATGTTCTGGACGACACCTTCCGGAGGATAAACGCCCCCAGGAAGCAACCTGCCGTACGGAAGATGAAGTAAAGGCTGGTGGCGAAGCCGGCATCCGCCAGCGTCATTCCCAAGCGTTCCATCAGTATCTTGGGCGCCGTGGTGTTGGTGCCCACGTCGATGCCCACATGGCACATGATGCCCAGGAAGCAAAGCAGGATAAAGGGTTTGCCCAGCAGCGCCAGGCACTCGCCGAAGGTGGAGGGGCGTCCTTCTTCTTTCTCCTCGGCAATGGAGGTAGTGCCCAGCCAAAGAATAGCCACTACGGCTATCAGCATATAGATGGGGAACAGCACCCGCCAGCCCAAACCCATCGACGGGATGACCTGCAAAGCTCCCCACATGGCGATGTACGGGGCAAGGAAGGAAGCGATGGCTTTAACAAACTGTCCGAACGTCAGCGAACTGGCCAGCCGCTCGCCGCTGACGATGTTGGAGAGCAACGGATTGAGCGAGGTCTGCATCAGCGCGTTGCCGATGCCCAGCAGTGAAAAAGAAACCAGCATCAGCATATACCCGTCTCCGAAGATGGGCAGCAGCAGTGATACGAACGTCACGACCAGACTCAGCAGCACCGTCTTTTTCCGTCCGATGCGGTTCATCAGCATCCCCGTGGGCACGGAGAAGATGAGGAACCAGAAGAAGACGAGCGAAGGGAAGATATTGGCTTGCGAGTCCGTCAGGTTCAAGTCCGCCTTCACGTAGTTGGAGGCAATGCCTACCAGGTCTACGAAGCCCATGGCGAAGAAGCAGAGCATGAGGGGGAGGAGCTTGGGGAGGGAGGATGTGGAAGTAGAAGGGTTCTGCATATCTACGAATATTTTTAGAGTGATAATCTGTGAATTTTGCAATTGTCCACCTTATAGTCGCCGCCTTTGCCATAGAAGCTCATGCGGTTGTAAGGCTCGTTAGGGAATACAAGATTGGTCATGGCTATCTTACCGCCGTCCAGGAAAATCTCGACAGAGCACTTGTCTACGAAGACGTTCAAGGTATGAGAAGAGGCTTTCGCCAAGGGGCTCCAGGTGGCAAGGGCAAAGTCGTCAATATAATTAATGGAAGTAGACATGCGCTTGTCATGCGCCTCCAGAGCATGAGGTTTACTGTTACGACCGAAGTCTACGATGCCGCTCTTGGTACGGTCCATGACGAGCTTGCCGGCCGGCAAATCCAGATAGATGTCTACCCTCTCCCCTTTCTCGTTGAAGAGCTTGAAGCCCATGATATCCGCCGTTCCTGCCGTAAATTGCATTTCCAGTTCGTAAGCGCCCTCGTTGCCGGTGAACAATGAATCGACGTGATAACTCTTATCCACGGTAAAGGCGGGAAGGACTTTCGTCTCCTTGCGCAGAGACTTCACTTCTTCTACCGGAGCGGCAGATACGTACAGTTCGCCGTCCTGCTCATACAATCCCAGTTCGCGCGGCAGGGCATTGGCACTGCGGAACTGCATGGTGGGAACGATATTGGCATACTGCCAGTTACTCATCCAGGGCACTGCTATCGTGCGGTCGCCTGTGTTGGAGAAGCATACGGCGGCATAATGGTCTTTGCCCCAATCGAGCCATTTCACGGTTTCTTTCGGGCTGTCGCACGTAAACTCGGTTCCGTCGAAATCGCCTACGAAATACTGCGTGGCACTACCCCCGAAGTAGCAACCGGGGTTCACGTTGACAAGCATCACCCATTTCATCCGGTTTTTGTCGCCGTTGACAGGCAGTTGAATCATGTCGGGACACTCAAACTGACGGGGTTGCACGCCGTAGCCTTCGCCCCATGCGCTCAGACGAGTCCAGTCTTTCAGGTTGTGCGAAGCGAAGAAACGCATTTCCTTATCGGCCGAAACTATCATCACCCACTTCTTCTCGGGGGCATACCAGAATACTTTCGGGTCGCGGAAGTCCTTCAGGCCGTCGTGGGGACGGAGGATGGGGTTCTTCTCATATTTGATAAAGGTGTTTCCATTGTCGGTACTGTAGGCCATACATTGAATCTGCCCGTTCTTGTCGCTGGCAGAAGTGTAGAAGGCCACGATGGCGCCCGCACCATACCCCGCCGTATTGTCCGCATCGACCACCGAGCTACCGGAGAAGATGTGTCCCAGCGTATCGCGGGCGATGGCCGGTGTCCGGTGTTCCCAGTGCATCAAGTCTTTGCTGGCAGAGTGCCCCCAATGCATATTCCCCCAGACGGAACCGTAAGGATTGTATTGATAATACAGATGATATTCGCCATCCTTGTACACCAGCCCGTTGGCATCGTTCATCCAGCCGTAGAGCGGAGTGTGGTGGTAAAGAGGCCGGAACTTGTCGGTATTGGCCGTATCGAACGTATCGGACAGTTTCATCTGTTCCCAGCAGAGGGCGTTGCGGCCGATACGGTCGATGCGCACGGTGGCACTCTTGGCGCCGGCAGGCAGTTCGAAGGGGACGAAGTAATCGGTGCGGGTACGGGCAAGGCGTATATCCATGTCCGTATCGGCGGCATCACCGGTAACCAGACGCACCCGGCTCTCGTCCGCGTTCTCTTCTATCGGAAGAAGGAGATATCGTGAAGGATGGGTGATGTGAACCAACGTAAGGCTGTCACCTTGTTGTTCCAGGGTTATTTCACTCTTGGAAGTCTGACAGGAAGAAAGACCGGTGGCAACGGCAAATGCACAAAGCGCCGTTTTAATAAAGGATGTTTTCATGATAGTTGATATTATGAATGATACAAAGTTAATATTTTATTTAGAATTTGATGCTGGCGGAGAACTCTACTGTGAAGGGACGTATGTAGCTGCCTGCCATCCAGGCACCGTTATAGTCGGCGGTATTCTCCTTTTCCACCAGTTCGGCACCGGCAATGCTGCCTTTGGCGCCTGTCTGGTTGAGGAAGTTGATGACGGTGACGCCCAGTGAGAGATGCTTGTTCACATTCCAGTTCATGCCACCGAAAGTTTCCCAACGGCCGTTAAAGTAATAGGCGTCGTTAATGTTGGCATACGTCTTGCTGAAATATCGGAAACTGGTCCATACCCTCAAGTCCTTCGTTATCATGTAACTGGGGTCGAGTTCCACCAGCACCTTCGGGATTTCCGCCACGATATTGCCTGTTGCATTGATATTGGAGACACTTCCGTCGGGGAAGGTCACACCCGTTTCATACTTCTTATATTTCGGCACCTGGTAAGTGAACAGGACGTGCAGGTCGAATCCCCGGAAGGGCTTGATGACCGCATCCGTTGTCCAGCCCATGGTCTGGATATCATAACTCAGCGGGGCGGCTTTGATATCCTTACCGGAGGGGTCATTCGGGTTTATCAGGTTCAGTGTGGAGTTATTGTTGGTCTTGGCAATGTAAGAGAACAGGGAGGTAAGGCTTATCCAGTCTGTGTTATAGTAGAGTCCTGCTCGTCCCAAGGGCACGGTGATTTTGTCTACATTGGGCATCTCTGCGGGAGCGAAGTTCGTCAGATTAGGACGCTGAGTGATGTAAGTAAAGTCACCCGTCAACCCGAATTGCGGGGTTATCTTGTATGTCATGGAGGCTGTAAATGCCATATTCAGCCAGTCGTAACTGAAGTCGCGTGGAGCAATCGGCGTTCCGTCGGAGGCGGTGGCGCCAATGTGGTAATTGTAGAAGCGGCCCGTGGCTTCTCCCTTGTCGTTATAGACGGCGAGGTTCTTTCCGGCCAGGCGCTGATATTCCAGGCGGGCGCCATAATATACATTCAGTTGGTCGGTAATATTCCAATCATGGGTGGCGTACAAGGCTAACTTGTTTTCATGCCCCTTATAGTATTCGGAAGCATTCTGATTGAAGTTATAGTAAGGGGTATCACCGTAGTAGTGCACCTGACCGGAAGTAGTTCCGTATAATAACTGCGGATAGGCTTCCACCGTATGGTCGTACATGGTAGTATTGGAAGCATAGTCGATGTCGTAATACCATTCGTTCAGGCCGATACGCCATGTGTGGCCGGCAGCTTGGCGCGACAGTTCGGTAGTGAAGAAGAATTCATCGACATTTCCCCGATTGAAGCAGGACATGCGGCTCTGCACATATCCGCTGTATGGTTCAAAGCTACCGTCTGCCCCCTTCATGGTGTAGCCTGCCGATGCTTCCTGCTTCTTCATATCCATCGGTGTCTGATACAGGTAGGAACCCAAGGCGTGGTCGTATTTCAGATTCACCTTCCATTCCAGCCCGTTATCCCACCGGTAGCTATGGAGTAGAGTCAACTGATTGCCCCGGCTGGCGGTGGCGTCATACAGGCTGGTGACTTTCACTTCACCCGTGCGGATATCCATATAAGGTATGGTGCCCACATTGGGCAGATAGGAAGAGGTGCCCAGGCTGAATCCGGGAATCTCTTTCACACTTCCATCTCCCACATAGATAAAGGGCGCGCCCGTAGTGGCATTGCTCAGCCAATGGCTGTTGCTATAATGGTAGATGGCGGAGAACTGCCCGCGTCCTTCATCATACTTCTTGGTAAGGGCAGCTTTATAAATCTGCGTACGGTCCTGATATTGGGCAAAGCGTAATTTAAAGGTACCGGGATCGAAATTCTGGTAAATGCTTCCGCTGTAATACCAGCCATGTCCCAAGCCACCGTTCAGATTAAAGTCGAACTGCTGCTTGCCGAAGTGATTGGTATTATAGTTGAGCACACCGTTGAAACTTTCGTTACCTGCACCTAACTGCGTAAAGGAATTGACCGCATAACCGATGTTTCCGGTGGTAATGGCGGTTTCCGAAATCTTCAGCAGCCCTACATGTCCCAGGCTGCTATCTCCCCGCCAATGGGTATTTACATTATGAGGATTGGAATTATAGACTACGGGGAGTCCGTTCTCCAGTACATTGACATCTCCTCCCGGCAAGCCGATGGAAATCTCACGGGGACCATTGGCACTGGCAGCGTTCAGCATCACGTTGCGGTTGCCTTCTTCCTTAGAGGTTTTAACTACGTTTACAGAATCCGTCTTGGCTTCTTGTGCAGAAATCTGTGTTGTCCATACGAAGCCGATGGCAAGCATCACAATTGTTTTTCCTTTCATGGTATATTGCATTTAAAGTTTAAATAATCTCGATTGCACCGGCAAAGGAACAGGAATTGTTCCGGAAAGGATAAAACAAATGATACAGGGAGTAGCAATTTTGATACGAGGTAACAAATGTGATAGGGGAGGTAACAAAAGTGCAAGCGACAGGGAGTAGTCTGTAATAAGGCGCTTATTTTTATCGTCGGAACGAAGAATAAAAATTAGAAAGATGTAGGTATATCTGGGGGTGAAGAATCGTAGTACTTTTAAAATAATATATATAACTTGCGCATGATATAAGTCAGGACGTGTGAACGTTAAAGGTTGGCATAGTATGCCGACATCTTCCTTTTTCTTTCGTCACAAACTTGTGCAATTTTTGCACAAGTTGATTTTCTGTCAAGTTCTTCTATCCGATACATATTATTTATATAACCAGCCATAGAGACTTTGTCAATCGTAAATAGTTCTCCCATCTGCGACTGTCTTAGCCAGGCAGAGTCATTCTGCATAATTCTGATAAAGAATGTATCTACCCGTTATCCGTCCCCTCCCCCCTCATATCATTCTTCAATCTGATAAGCCATTGGGATACCTCGTCCCCCAATTGCTCGATATCTGTCTCTGACAAAACATCATCGAAAAATAGTCCGGCTACGGCATCAAGGTAATGAGCCCCCGATAACCTGTCATAACGGGCTGCAATATGTTCGTCGAATTCATCTACCATCTTGTATAGTTTCAAGTATCGTGCGTGCGAGGATTCGGTTGTATCCTGTTGCAGCGATTCTTTTACCTCTTTCATAAATCCATTGCATTCTATCTCCAATCCCTGATTAATAAGGATGCGGGCTGTCTTCTTCTGGCTCTTAGTCAATTCCATATATTTTGTATATTTAATGGTTACTCCATAATATCCTCTATTGGCGCGCAAGGTAGTATAAATTCAGTGGATATACAATGATAGCCGGCATTTCTTTCGGCAATACCTAAAAGAAGTAATAATCAAAAAACAATCCCTTCCGGACGGGATTTTAGGAAACAAACTCTTATTTTTGTTCTCGAAAAGAAACAATAGCCCGACACAGATGAAACGATTCTACCTCTTCTTCCTTCTTCTCTTTTGCCTGTTACCGGCAAAAGCCCAGCTATCCTTTACCCATGCAGGCAAGACCTTGCATCCTGCTCTCAACTCCTTCTTGGTGGACGATACGTTAAGCGATGCCCAACTGTCGCAAAGCCCTTATACGTTCCGTTCGGTAAAAGAGGCCTTGCTTGCCGCCGAAAAGCTGCAAACACAACAGGCGTTTTCCGAAACCGAGCCTCTCACCATCTACATAGCTCCTTCCGTCTATTGGCTCGACAATCCCGACGACCCCGCCATACGGAAACCGCGACCGGGAGAGAATACGCCTTTCGGTATGAAACTCAAACTCAGCCACTTGCGCCTCGTCGGACTAAGTGAGAATCCCGAAGAAGTGGTTCTCGCCAGCAACCGCGGACAGACGCAAGGCGCCGAAGGGAATTTCACCATGCTGCACTTCACCGGCAGTGACATCCGAGCGGAAAACCTCACCTTCGGCAATTACTGTAATGTAGACTTGGAATATCCACTGAATCCGGCAAAGAACAGAAAGAAACGTGCCGATGCCATCGTACAGGCACAACTCATCATCTGCCGTGGTGATAAATACGTGGCACGCAATTGCCGCTTCATCAGCCGTCTGAACTCTTGCCCCTTTGCCGGAGCCAGACGGGCATTGTTCGAGAATTGTTATTTTGAATGCACCGACGACGCCCTTTGCGGAACGGGTGTTTACGTGCACTGCCGCTTCACTCTTTTCAGTGGGAAGCCTTTTTATAGCACGCAAGGCACCGGTGCCGTCTTTCTGGACTGCGACCTGCACTCATTGACCCAGGGGAAACAATACCTCGTTAAAGTGGGAAGCCACGTCAGCATGATAGATTGCCGCTGGACCAGCGAACAGCCCGATTTATTCATAGGCTGGACGCAGGACCCGACGGACGACCTGCGCTGCTATCAGTACAACCTGACTTTGAATGGAAAATCATTGTCCATCAACCCCGACAAACCGTGGCTTACAGTGGATATGACCGGCAAACCCGTACTGAAAGCCTACAAAACCGAAGTCGAAGGGACACCTATATATAATGTATATAATCTGCTGCGTGGTACCGACGACTGGGACCCGCTGCAACAAAAGGCGCTCTTCCTGAAAACCAATCAGCAGACTCCCCTCCCTGCATCTTTCCATACCCTGATGCCTACCCGGCTCTGCCTGTCCCGCCATGCGGCAACCCTGGAAAGCGGAGTCGATTCCTTGTTAGTGCAAAGCCGCCTGCTCCGTTTCTCCACCGAACCTGATTTCCACCGGCCTGCCGCCGAAAAGGCAAAAGTACATTGGAGCGTATCACCTCAAGACAGCGCCTACCTGACTTTGGCATCCGACGATAAAGGAAATTGCCTTATCCTTGGCAACAACCAAAAGGAAGAGCCACACACCGTGAATGTGACTGCCACCACCGACGACGGACTGGAAGCTGCCTGTGTCGTCACGGTATTGCCCCGCCGGCTTCCCCCTCCCCCTTTCATCCGCAAGCCCGTCATCCAGAAAAAGGGGAATCGGCTCGTCGCAAACTATCAGCTCGACCTGGATGGACGCACCGACCAGTCACTCATCACATGGTACCGTTGCACCTCTCCCGACGGAGGAAATGCCATCCCCGTCGCAGTCTCCCGGCTGAACCGTCCCAAACAGTGCTACCCCCTGACGGCTGCCGACAACGGCTATTATATAAAAGTATCCGTTGCCCCGAAGCATTTACGCAGCCTGCCCGGTAAAGCCGAAACCGCCGTTACATCCCAACCGATAACCCACCCGGAGACAACAGACTGTCTGATGACTGACTTCCTGGACTTCCCCACGGCTTACCAACCTCGCCTCCTTCCCGGTTTCTGGACCGTAGATGCCTTCAAGCCTGCCGATACCCAAGCCTACGACTGGCAACCGGACACGACCCGCTGCTGGACGTATGACCGTGGCATAGACGGTGCCGCCCGGTCTACCGGACTGCTGCAAGCCACCCGTGGCGCACGGCTACTCTATACGCCTGTCGAAAAGAAATACGGAGATATGAGTGTCACGCTCACCGTGGACCCCTGCAAGACTGCCGGACAAGGTTTCGGCAGCGCCACCGGGCAATATATGGATGTTTATATCAAGTTCAACCCCAAGACACTGAGTGGTTATGCGCTACGCATCATTCGCACTCCTGAAAACGACAAAGCTGTAGATTTCCTGTTGATGGAATATAAGCTGTCTCTTATACACATCTCCGAGCCCACGAGACCGGAGCCTATCTC
>ENA-OYYE01000402-OYYE01000402.1-human-gut-metagenome-genome-assembly--contig:-NODE-402-length-23179-cov-7.963458_pt1 | contig 23179 bp, 18 predicted proteins | sample MGYA00243244_ERZ653437 | MGnify/ENA primary metagenome ERZ653437 (study PRJEB26926, sample SAMN06165130) | human gut metagenome | biome: ENVO:00009003; feature: ENVO:2100002; material: ENVO:00002003...
AGAATATGGAAACTCTAAAAAGACTGCCTTTCAAGGCAAGAAAATCTGTGTTTGAGAAACTGGAGAAGATTGTGGATATTGCTTCTCTTTCAAAAGAGGAGAGGGAGAAATATGACGAAAGCATCAAGGTGTACCGGGACAATCTGGTGACGATTGAGTATGCAGAACAGAAAGGGAAAAAAGAAGGACGCGAAGAAGGTTGGAATGAAGGACGGGAAGAAGGAATAAAAGAGGGAATGAAAGAAGGCTTGGAAAAAGCACGCATCGAAATTGCCCGCAACATGAAGAATATAGGCATAGACGTCGAAGCCATTCAGAAAGCGACCGGATTGACGCCTGAAGAAATAGATAAGTTATAGGTTTCTTTATCTTTCTCCCAGGACTAACCGACAATAACCATTAAGGATACTCCAGTGTTCCCCTGCGGAAACAGTAGTGTCCCTTACAGGAAACCGCAGTATCCCTTGCAGGAAACGGGAGTAACCGTTAGGGGAAACCGCAGTGTCCTAAGCAAGAAACAAGAGGAAACTCTAACCGTCTCATTTGCAACGGTTAGAGTTTCCTCTTTCTTTTTCCTAAATTATAGTGTAAACGGATGGAATCGGGCGCTACTGCCAGTGATAAGTGAAAACATACGTGTCGAAATAATCATCCAGTTGAAGCCCTAACTCGCGGGCTACACCGATGATGTATCGCTGTTCTTCAGGAGAAATCAGCCGGGCACCCCGGCGGGAATGATAATAATTCTTGCGCCCCATACGACCGATCAACCGCCAACGGAAAGTATCCGCCACACCTACTTGCAGCGCATTCACCGTCCGCAGAAAGCCCTTGGCATAGCGCACCGGTTCGTTGGATACATAATAATCGCATTTGCCTTGCATCGCCTCCAGCTTTTGAGGATTCAATGTAGGCGGAAAGGTGCGCTCCTCCGGAGCATATCGGAGGGCAATGTGCCGCAGGCAAGTGGCGGCTTTATCACAACCGGTTGCTGCGCAATGGCCGAAGCCGTAGGGAACTTGAGAATAATCGAATATATCTTCCATTGTATTTCTGAATTATAAATTTTACCCCTAACAGGGCTTTCCGCAAGAAACGCCTATAGCGCCAAGCGATAGATTTCCTTGCTGTCTTCTTTCGTCAGTTTCACATAGTTGCCTACATATTCACCCTTGTTGCGGTGCAGGCTGTCCGCCAAGCGGTCTATATCGGGATGCTCTATTCCCAATTCTCTGAAACTGACCGGTAGGTTCAGATAACGGAAGAAGTGTTTCAGGCGGGAAATGCCGGCCAAAGCGGTTTCTTCCAAATCATCGGATTCGGGAACATTGAATACGCGGACGGCAAACTGAGCTATTTTCTCCGGATGGCGGCCTGCCATAAACGTCATCCAGGCGGGAACAATCACAGACAGACCCGCACCGTGCGTCACATTATAAATGGCGCTGACTTCATGCTCCAGGAAATGGGAAGCCCAGTCTTCTTCACACCCCACCCCGCAGGTGCCGTTGTGGGCAATCGTACCGCACCACATGATATTGGCACGGGCACTGTAATCATTCGGATTCTGTTTGACGCGGTACGCTTCTTTGATGATTGCCATCAGCGTACCTTCGCATAGACGGTCGCCGATTTCCACATCCTGCGTATTGGTGAAGTACCGCTCCATGATATGCACCATCATATCCGCAATGCCGCAAGCCGTCTGAAACGGAGGCAAGGTATAAGTCAATTCAGGATTCATAATGGAGAATACGGGGCGCAACAGTTCGGGAACGCGGAGGCTCAGCTTCTGAAGGGTCTCTACTTTGGTAATCACGGAATTGCCCGACCCTTCGCTTCCCGCCGCGGGAATAGTCAGAACAACCGCCACTTTCAAAGCCTTCGCCACCTTTGCTTTGCCAAGGAAGAAATCCCAGAAATCTCCCTCATAAGGCACTCCGACAGCAATCGCCTTCGCCGTATCAATCACCGAGCCGCCTCCTATGGGAAGCATCATATCGACCTGTTCACGCCGACAAAGGTCGATGCCCTCATAGACTTTCGTATCCACCGGGTTGGGCTGGACACCGCCCATTTCACAAAATTCCACTTCCGCCTCGCGCAGGGATTGCTTCACCCTATCCAATAATCCACTGCGAACCACGGAACCACCTCCGTAAACAATCATCACTTTCCGGGCGCCATACTTACGGACTAAGGCGCCGACCTTCATTTCGGTGGATTTACCGAATACGAATTCGGTGGGACTGTAAAAAACAAAATCGTTCATACTTATCTAAATAAAAAAGCAGGTTAACGTAAAAATACGCGGACTCCAAGACACAGCATGGGAATCGAGCAAGTTTACGTTAACCTGCATCCGAAAAATTATTTAACTGCTATATATCGACTGTAACGTTCAAAGAAGCGTTTGAACCCTTTCCACTTCATCAGTCCCTTTTCAAAGACCAGGATTCCCAGAAGCGCACAGCATATTCCAAGCATTACATCTATCAGGTAATGATGTCCGCTATAAACAGCCGTCCACCAAATGCCGCACATGATGACTGCAAACAAGGCAATCAGCCACTTCTTGCAGCGCCCCATCAGGGCATAGCCCAGCGCAACTACCATATAAGCCGCGTGCAGGGAAGGTACGGCAGCGAAGACATTGGCATTCCTGCCGTATATGGAATGGAAGATGTTGCATCCCAGCAATTCGTCGAAACGCCCCAACCCTGCCACATTGCCGGGTGTATCGAGCACTGGCTCGAAACCGTAATTCATGGCGTACCAGGGGGGAGCGGCGGGATGGATATAATATCCGGCAAATCCAATCAGATTCACCAACAGGAAAACCATTGCAAAACGAAGGTAGAGTTTACGTTCGCCTTTCAGATAAAGCCACAGGCCGAACGCAATGGGGACAGGCACCCAGCAAAGATAGAACACGCCGGCAAAGAAATCGGCAACGACACCGTGATGCAACGCAAAATATTCACAAGGAATCAGCGTGGTTCCATCCACGGAAATGCCGAAAAGCGACTTTTCCGCTTCATACAGTCCCTGCACGTCGATGGGATTGACTTCATAATTGGGATAAACCCGCATCCAGTCGTAGGATATTCCGAACAGGATGAACGGAAGCAATGCGAATGCCAACTTCCGCGTAGTATTGCCGGCAAAGAACAGGATAAGAAACAATCCCGCCATCAGAAAATGTTCGGTACGCAGGCCAATGAAGGTGGCGGTCAGAATGAGGAAAAGCAACGTACAAACGACTACGGGCAGTGTCTCTTTCCGTGAAGGAAAAACATATTTTCTAATCATTGTTTATTTAATAATTTACGGCAGTGAGCAATCCGCGCGAAAGCCGTCAGATTGGCGCAAACAGCAACGATAGCTATGGGAACAATCAATATCAGCATCGGGTCGAAAAGGCGGCAACCGGAGAATATTCCGCAAAACAAAGCTCCCAGACTGGTGAGCACCACCCGTTCGGGACGTTGCATAAAACCGACCTTGCACTCCAGTCCCAACCCCTCGGCACGGGCACGCACATAACTTACCATCAGCGAACCAATCAGAGCGATAAACGTAATAATCGAACTCCATACATAGCCCTGAAGAATCAGATAATAAAAGATTCCGAACAAGGTGACCAACTCGCTGTAACGGTCGAGCACCGAGTCGTACAGCGCCCCGAAAGTGGATGACATATTGCCTACCCGCGCCACGCGCCCGTCCATCATATCGAACAAGCCGGCAAAGAGGACGAGTCCCCCACCCCAGCCTACGTAGGCAAGTTCGCCCGGTTTATACATGCCCGCATAGATGAACACACCTGCGGCGACGATATTCATTACCAGTCCGGTAGTGGTAATAAAGTTAGGCGTAATGCCAATTTTAATCATGCCATGCACAACAGGATTGATAATCTTGTAAATCAATTGTTGCAGCCAATCTCTATAATTCATAATCTATCTATTTTAATCTCTAAAATGCCGTTGAATAAATTTCCTGATATTATGATTCCGGTAAACGAATACCCGTTGCAGATAATAGTTCCAGAAAAAGCCGACTAACAGGGCTACAATAACCTTGGATAGAATGAACACATCGTCCACGTAATACCCCAACAACCCGTTTACCCATTTCATGCCGGTCAGCCATTCGGTCAGGGCAAACGTGCCCCAGGTATTCAACAGTATGCTGCCACCCCAGACAAACAAGTACTTCATCGCCACATGCGTCTTCTTGCATTCTTCCGCATGAAATACCCATCCGTAATTGATGACACAGTTCACGGCGCCTCCCACCAGAGAGCCCAGGAACGTAGCATACAAATAAAAAAAGCCTAACAGTTTCACCAGGAGGATAGTCACCAGAAAATCGACGAGACTGGCTATCTGCGCCGAAAGTTGAGCCTTGAAAAAGACCCACAACGCATACCGCCATCCCTTGCATTCCGTGTTCTCCACCATTAAACTATCAGACATCTTATTCCTATTAAGACTACAAAGCTATAAATTCCTGCCAAAATATCATCCATCATCACGCCGATTCCTCCCGGAAAACTTTCCATACGGCGTATTCCCAATGGCTTGAAGATATCGAACAGGCGAAAAAGGGCGAAAGCCCCCAATGCATACCAGACGTTTCCTGCCGGAGCAGCCAGCAAAGCAATCCATACTCCTACCATCTCGTCCACCACTACCCGCGAAGGGTCTTCTCCCCAATACGGTTCCACACGGTCGGCCGCCCAAATTCCCAATGCCGTAAACACCAGGATAAAGCCCACCGTCAGCCACAACAGGGCAACAGCAGACAGAAGATAAGACAAACCGAACCAGACCGCCGTAGCCAGCAAGGCTCCCGCCGTGCCCGGAGCAACCGGTGAAAAGCCCGAACCGAAGCCCGTAGCAATAAGAACAGGGAGAAAAGGAGGTTTCTTCATAACAACCCAAAGAGATAAATGTGTAGAACGCTACTTAAGTTAAGTTTCACTCAAACTCACAACCCATCAACTCAAGAACTCAAAAACTCACAAACTTAAAAACTCATCAACTCAAAAACACCAAGATGGTAAGACAGTCTGCACCATCTTACCATCTTATTGTTTTTATATATTCATTATTTCAGCATATATATCAATCCAGATAACTCGGAGCGGTTTCACCGATCATGTTACGAAGGGTTTCTTTCACCATTCTCCACTGAGTGAACAAGTCGTGTACCGGCTGATGCTCGAAATCGTGCATCGGGCTCTTGCAGAAGAATGACAACCAAGTCTGGATACCGCACATACCTGCACGCAGGGCAAGGTCGCTGAAGATAACCAAATCGAGCGCGATAGGAGCAGCAAGGATGGAGTCGCGGCACAGGAAGTTCACTTTGATTTCCATCGGATAGCCCATCCAACCGAAGATGTCGATGTTGTCCCAAGCCTCTTTGTTGTCCTTGCGGGGAGGATAATAGTTGATACGTACCTTATGATATACGTCGCCGTACAAATCGGGGAACTTCTCCGGTTCGAAGATGTTATCGATAACAGACAGCTTGCTGACTTCTTTTGTCTTGAAGTTTTCGGGCTGGTCGAGCACTTCACCATCACGGTTACCCAGGATATTGGTAGAGAACCAACCGCTTACGCCCAACATACGAGTCTTGAACATCGGAGCGAGCACCGTCTTCATCAGCGTCTGGCCGCTCTTGAAGTCCTTGCCGGAGATAGGCACATTCATCTTCTGAGAGAATTCCCACATTGCCGGAGTGTCTACACACAGGTTGGGAGCACCCATAATGAAAGGAGCGCCTTCCGCAATGGCGGCATACGCATAACACATACTCGGAGAAATCACTTCGGTATTGTTTTCCTTCATTGCCTTTTCCAGGGCAGCGAGAGACTTATGTTCGTCGGACAGCGGAATGTAGATTTCGGTACTTGCAGCCCACAGCACAGCCATACGGTCGCAATTGTTGGCAGCCTTGAAATCGCGGATATCCTGGCGCAGTTGCTCTACCATGTCCCAACGGGTGGCGGCATTCTTGATGTGCGTACCATTCAGGCGTTTTGCAAAGTTATGGTCGAAAGCGGCAGGCATCGGTTTGATGGCTTGCAGTTCGTCCTTCACCAGGTTAAGATCTTTTTCTTTCAGCACTTCGGCATACATAGCGGCTTCGTAGGCATTGTCCGGGAAGATATCCCAACCGCCAAAAACGATGTCGTTCAGGTCTGCCAAAGGCACTACGTCCTTGATAAGTTTTTCTTCGCCGCTCTGCATCCGCATAGTGGCCATCTGAGTGATTGAGCCTATAGCTTTTGCCAAACCCTTACGGGCAGCTAATGTGCCGGTAATCATAGTGGTTGCAACCGCACCACCTACTCCGACCACCAACACGCCCAAGCGTCCGGTTGCCGGCTTAATGTTTTCTTTCATTGCCATTGTAATATTTAGAGTTTAAAAAATTGCTCAAATTTAGGGTATTTTACCCAATTGGGATTAGTCTTTTCCACCGATTTAATAGTATGTTAGCAAGATTTAAGTTAAAATGTCATGTGCAGGCTGATTCGAAGACCGGATTTATCGATATTTGGTAAATTCCGGTAGGTCAAACGCCATACATAATCCACCCGAAGAACCTTCAAAATATTTTCGATACCCACCCCGGCTTCCACATAAGGAGTGTGATTCATCGTGGTGCTTCCTGCCGGAAAGCAAAACAAGCCTTCGGTGAAAGCCGGATTGTTTTTGTTACTCAAATTCCCATAAATCCCGCGGCAGGAAAGCACTTCCCTCCACTTCAGTTTTTTCAACAGCGGGATGCGGTTAAAGACAAATCCGTTCAGGAAATAGGTCACATCCCAGGAGGCGTACTCATCGTTCATAAACTCCATCGCGTTCATCAGCGAATAGGATTCCGGCTGTATGGTGTAAGACAGGTTGGCATTGGGGATAATCAGCAAAGGAAAAGGAACTTTATTCCACACCTTCCCGGCTTTCAGTATCACATCGGTGTAGCCGAATGCCGAAAACCAGAAACGCTTCTGGAAACCGGCTTCGGTATAATGGTAAGTGTAATCTCCTCCCAGCACACCTTTTGCAGCCAGCGTATGGCTAAGGGTGAATACAGGGGCATCCAGCGAAACGGGGAAACGGTTCCATTGGGTCTGGAAGAATTTCTCGTTGGGGGCATAACGCAACTTCAGTTCCAGTTCGCTGGTAGATATGCTTTTCACAAAGGTACGGTCTATATCCTGCCGGATGAACGGAATGAGATGGGAAGATTCGTCTTTTCTGAGGCGCGTGGTGAGCTGGAACGAAAAGCCCGAATGAAATTCATTGGTATAGGTCAGTTCGGCTTTCCGCTGATAACCGATGCGGTCGTCTTTCTGCCGTTTCAATGCCAGGAACACGTTGTCCTGACTGGTATACAGGTAATGCTGCCCGTACTGGTTGACGTCGGTCAGATAACGGAGTTTCAACGAATGGATAGGAAATTCATTGGCATACTCTTTCTTTTTATTAAAGGAGTATTCCAGTTCGGCCAGCCCCTTGACGCGTTCGTCGCGGGTGCCGAAGGCTACATATCCCCTGCCGAACAAATGCGGATTGAGCCAGGCGGTCGTCATTCCGCCGGCACGCAACCGGACTCCTTCCAGCGTATTCCCGCTGATGGTGGTATTCATCATACCGATATAGAACAAGGGCTCTTTCTCTTTGGGCGCCGGTATATACCCGGTAAACAATACTTTCAGCACTTTCTCCGACCAGTAATAGACGGGATAGGTACGCAGTTGCGCCATCATCTTATCCACGGAAGTCTCTTTCTTGCTGACTTCCACATACCGGTTGTCATCCCAATAGGCTTCGGAACGTGCAGAGGCTTCCCGCGTTTCAATCACCTTTTCCGGCTTGCGGAAGGCTTGCAGGGCGTCAGCGTCGGGTTCATACGTATAATTCCGGTAGAACACGTCACGTTTGGCATAAATGCCGTCGCTGTTATCCACCAGCTTGAATTCGGTGGTGATGCTCTCGTTCATCAGTTGCCGCGTGCCGTCCTCCGCGCGGTCGAAGTTCTGTTCTATCCGCATGTAGTCCACAAAGTTCAGGTTGATTTTCTGCGGAAAATTCATAACGACGCGCCGCACGAAATACGTACTGTCCAGCATCACATACAAATGCCCCGTAAAGCCGAACGACTCGGAATTGAAAGGAACGAATGTCAGGTCCACACAGGGCTGTCCTGCCACCGTCAGCGTATCCATCAGATAATACTTATAGAACGAGGGACCCAAGGAAGAAAGCGGGCTGACGAACTTATTTGTAAATAAGGTAATATTATTCTTATAGATGTCCACATCCGTCATCGTGACACTGATGGCCTGTTCCATCCCCTGCTGGGACAACATTTCGTCCACGCCCGCCTGCCGGCGCGCCTTTACCCACTGCTTTTCCGAGTGGGGTGACTTGCGGTAATAATCGATGGCGAGCAGTTCGCGGTTGGACACCGCCAGCACCGGTTTTCCCGTCACGGCGGAAGTATCCACATAATCCGTCAGGAACTTGAATTTGCGGTACAGCCATTTCTGTTGCTTAAGGCTATCGAAGTTATTGATGGCAAATGTCATTTTCTCATAACGTTCGCGCTGCCAGAAGTCGCGCTCGTCCGGGGAATAGTCATCCCGGTGCTCAATCATATTCCGCACGAACTCCACCGCAGGATTATCCTTCTTCTTATAGCGCTCCCGTTTCGGCTTCACCACCACCTCGTTCAGGGCATAAGTTGCCGGAGAAAGCGCGATTTTGAAACGCTCTCCCTGTGCAGGATGGATAAAGCGTGTGTATTCATTATATCCTACCGCGGAAATTACCAGCACCGCTTCGGGCCGATAGGTTTTAAAAGAAAAGCGGCCATTATCGTCGGTCATACCGCCTTCCGTCGTACCTTTCAGATACACCGAAGTATAGGGCAACGGCTCGTTCGTAAGCGAATCTGTTACGACACCCTGTACCATATATTGCGCTTGTGCGGAGATAGCGATAACCTGTAAAAACAAAAATACCTTGAAAAACAACCTCATACCTTTTTTCCCTTCCTTTCAAACAGTCCGCAAAGGTACGGAAGAAAACTTTCTCTAAAAGTTCGGTTTTGCGGAATAAATGTTCTAAAAAACCACTTTTGCCTAAAACACTTCCCGTTAAAAGCCGTTGTATAGCAAAAATGTCACTGAAAAGACAATCTGAACCACCTAAAATACTTAATTTATGGAATGGATATTCAATCAACTCAGGGAGCATCCCGAATTAGCCATTTTCCTCACTCTCTTCCTCGGATTCTGGCTGGGAAAACTGCATATCGGCAAGTTTACTTTAGGAACGGTTACCAGCGTATTGCTGGTGGGTGTCGTAGTAGGACAACTCGACATCGACGTGCCCGGTCCCATCAAGTCGGTATTCTTTCTTCTTTTCCTGTTCGCGATAGGTTATAAGGTAGGCCCGCAATTCTTTCGCGGACTGAAGAAGGACGGACTGCCCCAGGTGGGTTTTGCCGCCTTAATGTGTGTTTCCATCCTGCTGGTAACGTGGTTGCTATCGCTGCTGATGGGATATAATACGGGAGAAGCCGCAGGTCTGCTTGCCGGTTCGCAAACCATCTCCGCCGTAATCGGCGTGGCCGAAGATACGATGAAGAATATGGGTATAGACGAAGCGCAACGGCAAAATTACATCAATCTGATTCCTGTCTCGTACGCGGTAACCTATATATTCGGTACGGCAGGTTCGGCATGGCTATTGTCTTCCATCGGGCCTAAAATGCTGGGAGGACTGGAAAAGGTGAAAGCCGCCTGCAAAGAACTGGAAGTGAAGATGGGGAATTCGGAAGCCGACGAACCGGGCTTCTTTCATGCAGCCCGCCCCGTGACGTTCCGCGCCTATCGCATTGAAAACGAATGGTTCAAGAACGGCAAACGGGTGATTGACCTGGAAGTATATTTCCAGCAACAGGACAAGCGCCTGTTCGTGGAACGAATTCGCAAAGGGGGAACCATTAAGGAAGTCGGCCCGAACGTGGTGCTTGAATTAGGCGACGAAGTGGTATTGAGCGGACGCCGCGAATATGTAATCGGCGAAGAAGACTGGATAGGCGAGGAAGTAGTGGACCTGCAATTGCTGGACTTCCCCGCAGAGTTGCTGCCCGTCATGATTACCCGAAAAACGTATGCAGGCAAGACCCTCTCTGCCATTCGCCGGGAGAAGTTCATGCACGGTGTAAGCATACGCAGCATCAAACGTACCGGCATCGAGATTCCCGTAATGGCTCAGACCGTAGTGGATGCCGGTGATATCGTCGAAGTGGTAGGAACCCGGCAGGAAGTGGAGAACGCCGCCAAACATTTGGGATATATCGACCGCCCGACGAATCAGACGGATATGATTTTCGTAGGTCTCGGCATCCTCCTCGGCGGATTATTTGGTGCGCTCGCCATCCACATCGGTGGTGTACCCATCAGCCTGAGCACAAGTGGAGGCGCCCTGATTGCAGGATTGGTATTCGGCTGGCTGCGCAGCAAGCATCCCACTTTCGGGCGTATTCCCGAAGCTTCGCTCTGGACGCTGAATAATGTAGGATTAAACATGTTCATCGCCGTCGTAGGAATCTCGGCAGGTCCCAGTTTCGTGCAAGGCTTCCACGATGTGGGGTTCACCTTGTTCCTGGTAGGTGCGGCAGCCACCTCCATCCCGCTGATTATAGGATTATTGCTGGCAAGATACGTCTTCAAGTTCCATCCGGCCATCGCCCTGGGTTGTTGCGCGGGAGCACGTACTACCACCGCAGCGTTGGGTGCCATCCAAGATGCGGTGGAAAGCGAAACGCCGGCATTGGGATATACGGTGACGTATGCCGTGGGTAATACCTTGCTTATCATCTGGGGTGTAGTCATCGTGTTGCTGGTATGACGCTCCCTTTGCCGACCGGCATCCGAAGTCTACTGAAACATTGAACTTGCGAAATTTAAATTGAAAAATATGAATACGAAACTCTTAGAAAAGAAAATGGAATCTATCAGCCCTTTCGAGCTGAAGAACCGCCTCATCGATATGGCAGATGAAAGTCTGAAGAAGACCGCCCACACCATGCTGAACGCAGGACGGGGTAACCCCAACTGGATTGCCACCACCCCGCGTGAAGCTTTCTTCCTGTTAGGGCAGTTCGGACTGGAAGAATGCCGCCGTGTAATGGACTTACCGGAAGGAATCGCCGGAATCCCCGAAAGAAAAGGTATTGCCTCGCGCTTCGAGCTGTTCCTCAAGAACAACACAGCGGCAGCAGGCGCCGAACTTCTGGAGAAGACTTATAACTATATGCTGATGCAGCACGCCGCCGACCCGGACGACCTTGTCCACGAATGGGCGGAAAGCGTCATCGGCGACCAATACCCTGTGCCGGACCGCATCCTGCACTTCACCGAACTGCTGGTGCGCGACTATCTGGACCAGGAGATGTGCGACAACCGTCCGCCCCGCGGTAAGTTCGACCTCTTTGCCACGGAAGGAGGAACGGCAGCCATGTGCTACATCTTCGATTCCCTCCAGGAGAACTTCCTGCTGGAAAAAGGCGACGGCATCGTCCTCATGGTACCCGCTTTTACTCCTTATATAGAAATTCCCCGGTTGAGCCGTTATCAATTCTGCATGACCGAAATCCATGCCAACCGCATGAGTGAAGACGGATTCCACCTGTGGCAGTACAGCGACGAGGATATCGACCGCCTGAAGAATCCGATGGTGAAAGCCCTTTTCGTCACCAATCCCAGCAATCCGCCCAGTTACACCCTCAGCCCGGAAACCGTGGCGCGCATCGTGAAGATTGTGAAAGAGGACAATCCCCACCTGATGATAATCACGGACGACGTGTACGGCACTTTCAGCCCGCACTTCCGTTCCTTCATGGCGGAAATCCCCTACAACACCCTTTGCGTGTATTCTTTCTCCAAATATTTCGGAGCTACGGGTTGGCGCATCGCCGTCATCGCCCTGCACGAGTACAATGTATTCGACCGTCAGATTTCCCGTTTGTCGAAAGAGCAAAAAGAAGTTCTCAACCAGCGCTATGCCAGTCTGACCCTGCATCCGGAGCGGTTGAAATTCATTGATCGCATGGTGGCCGACAGCCGCCAGGTAGCGCTGAACCACACGGCAGGCCTGTCATTGCCGCAACAGATGCAGATGAGCCTGTTTGCCTCTTACGCCCTGCTCGACAAGGAAAACAGCTATAAACAGAAGATGCGTGAAATCATCCAGCGCCGCTTGCAGGCCTTGTGGGACAACACCGGCTTTACGCTGATAGAAGATCCGCTGCGTGTAGGCTACTATACGGAAATCGACATGCTGGTATGGGCGAAGAAATTCCACGGCGACAAGTTTGTGGAGTACCTGAAGAAGACGTACAGTCCGCTGAATGTCGTCTTCCGCCTTGCCCGGGAAACCTCCTTGGTATTGCTGAACGGCGGCGGCTTCGACGGCCCCGAATGGAGCGTACGTGCATCCCTTGCCAATCTGAACGAGCAGGATTACGTCACCATCGGTCAAGGGATAAAAAGGATATTGGATGAATATGCCGAGGAGTGGAAGAAAAGTTCCCGCCCATCAGCACATTAGCACATTCCCACATTAGCACATTAGCACATTTGCACATTTGCACATTAGCCCATTATAATCCGGAAGCGCGTCAGCCCATCCCCGTAAGTGCGCAGCGAGAATGTACACCCATGGCGACTCAGCACTTCCCTGATAAACACCAGGCCAATTCCCTGCCCGTTCGGCTTGGTGGAAAAGAAGGGGCTGAAGAGTTTAGCTTCGGTCTCTTTGCTAATCCCGGGACCATTGTCTACTACTTCAATAGAAGAAGGGGCAATGGTCCTTACCGTTATCTCGCCTTTCTTACCCGCATTCTCACCGGCACCCTCGATACTTTCGGCGGCATTCTTGATGATATTCACCAATACCTGTTCGAAGAGCGAAGCGTCCAGACGCACCGTTTCCACTTCGGGGTCGCACTCCAAGCGAAGCTCGATATTGCGGTCGTTGCACATACCTTCCATAAAGCGTTTACACATGGAAACCAATTCATTCAGCGCGACAGGCGCTAACGTAGGTTCGGGTATTTTCACCACATCGGCAAAACGGGTAATGAAGCGGCTCATGGAAAAGCAACGTTCGGTACACACCCGCATCACATCGCAGATATCATCCATTCCTTCTTCTTCCGAAAGCGCCTGCTCCACGGTGTCCAAAGTAGAAGTGATACCGGCTGTCGTATTATTCACTTCATGGGCAATCATGCGGATTACCTTCTCGTAAGCGCGCTTTTCGGCACGCATCACTTCGTCCGTCATCCGTTCGATTAAGTAGAACGGATGCTTGAAGCCCCGGTCTATAAACGACGAGTGCGTACATTTGTAGATATTGGCATCATTCAGGCGCACCACCGCCGTCTTATCTTTCGGGATAGCCGCCAGTTCCGCCGCCAAGGGAGAATCGATATTCTCCAGCCGCTTGTCCATCGCTTCTTCCTGCCTGATGCCCAGCATCTTCACCGCCATCGGATTCAGTTGCGACACTTCTTCATCCAGCGTAGTGATAATCACACCCATAGGCGATGCCTGAATCAACAAGTCAAGAAAATGGTTCTGCTCCCTCATGCGCAACCGCTCGTTCTTAAGCTGCTCCATCATCCGGTTGAAGATGTGTACGATGCGGTCTGCCTCATACTGCCCCACCAGGCTGAGCCTGCTGCTGAAATCCTGTTCACGCAGCAGCTCCATACCGCAACCGATGGTATTCATCGGCTTCACAATCTTACGGTAAAACACCATCAGGTAAATCAGGATAAAGGCAATGATTCCCTCTACAATATACAAATGTGTAGATTGCATTCCTCCCGCCAGGTTGACTAAAGCTGCGGCCAAGCCGAGCAGGGAGAGGACGAGGATGAAGAAAAAGAATTTTATGCGCACGTCGGATTAATGTAAAATGAAAAATGAAAAATGTAAAATGAAAAGTGACTAATGGTTAATGTAAAATGAAAAGTGAAGGGGTATATTTCATTCCTCGTTTTTCATTTTACATTTTTCATTAAATACTTTTCATTTTACATTTTTCATTAAACATTGTATTCTATATTAAATTTCTCAAGGCGGCGATAGAGCGCGGCACGGCTGATGCCCAACGTCAGCGCCACCTGGCTCAGATTGCCTTTATGCTGTTCCAAGGCTTGCAAGATGGTTTGCCGTTCTATCTCATCCAGAGTCATGCCGGCAAACGAAGTTCCTTCGGCAGCCTTGGCGGGTTCGTCGTGACGCTGGTATTGGGATTCGAAATCCGATGCGTCCAAAGTCGATTTACCACTGACAAGGATGGTACGTTCGACCAGATTCTTCAGCTCGCGGATATTACCCGAATAAGGCAGACGTGACAGGAAGTTCAACGCATCCGCCGAGAACTCCGTCCGTGGCAGCTTGTTCACCTCCGCCTGACGGTCGGCAAAATGGCGTGCCAGCAAGGGAATATCCTCGCGGCGTTCGCGCAAAGAGGGCAGTTTCACGGTTATCAGGTTGATACGGTAGAAAAGGTCTTCACGGAAAGTACGTTCGGACACCATCTTGCGCAGGTCGGCATTGGTTGCCGAAACAACGCGCACATCCACCTTGCGGGGACGGCTGTCGCCAAGCACTTCGAAAGTCTGGTCTTGCAGCACACGCAGAAGTTTCACCTGGCACGACAAGTCGAGGTCGCCGATTTCGTCCAAAAAGATAGTTCCCTTATTCGCCAGTTCGAAACGGCCGATACGGTCAGCACTTGCATCGGTAAACGCTCCTTTCTTGTGACCGAACATTTCGCTTTCGAACAAGCTCTGCGAGATGCCGCCGAGATTGACCTTGACAAACGGCTGCTTGACGCGTTGGCTGTTGATATGGATGGCTTCGGCTATCAGTTCCTTGCCGGTACCGCTCTCACCGGTGATGAGTACGGATGCATTGGTGCGGGCGATACGCGCCACCGTGTTCAGTACATCCATCAGCCCTTTCGACTTTCCGATGATATGGCTCCGGTTCAGTCCTTCCGCCTGTTCTTCGGGCGCATCGTCGGAGGACGTCGTAAGCGCAAGTGCGGTTTCGATGCGTTGCAACAGGGCGGCGTTGTTCCACGGTTTAGTAATAAAGTCGAATGCTCCCGCCTGCATTCCCTGAACTGCCAGTTGAATGCTTCCCCACGCCGTCATCAGTATGACCGGAACATCGGGACGAAACACCTTCACCTGTTTCAGCAAAGTCAGTCCCTCCTCTCCGGTAGTGGAAAGGGTGAAGTTCATATCCATCAGTATCAGTGCCGGAGCTTCCGCACGCACGATGTCCATAGCATCCCGCGGCCCCGGAGCCGTCTTTACTTCATACCCGGCACGCTTCAACATAAAACTGAGCGAGGAGCGGACGGCACTATCATCGTCTATTACCAGTATCATACCATAAAAATATTTGTTGCTTGCAAAAATAAAGAAAAATACAAAGCAATCTGCGATTAGTCAGTAGTAATTTTCAGGAGGTAAGCTAAACCTTACTCCTAACTCTTGATAATATCCTCGAAGTCCGCCTCCAGTTCCGTATTCCGTTCAAAATCCCAAAGCGTCAGGCTGCGGAGCTGATAGAAATAGTACCAATAATAATAGAGTTCGGAGATATGCTTCTGCCGGGCCTCATCTTTGGAGTTCTGCGCATCGTTCAGGTCCAGCGTACTGATTTTACCAATCATGAAAGTCTCCACACTCGTCTTATAGCGCTTTTCGGCTATCACGTCCGCCTCCTCGGCAATGCCCAACTGCTGTGCCTGGTTGTTGAAGTTGGCCACCAACAAAAAGATATCCTGATTGAAATCCATCTGTTCCTGACGGAGTTTGGAGAGGACTACCTCACGGTTGCTTTTTGCCACGCGCACCTTTCCGCGTCGCTTGCCCCAGTCCAGAATAGGGATTTTAACGCCCACCTGCACAATCTGGTTATCCCGCAAGTCCCGATAGGCAGAGGAGAATTCCCGGTTTTGTCCGGCATAGCCCACGCTGGCAAAGAGGTCGATGCTTCGCAGGTTTCCACGCGCAGTAGCCACTTCATAATCGGCTTCCAACTGGCGGCGGCGGATATTCTGGGCGAAAGCATTGCGCTCCAGCGCCTTGTTCAGCACCCGGTCGTAGTTCATCTTGATTTCGGGAACGGTAGTAGGCAGCACCGGATTCAGGATATCCAGCTCGGATACTCCGAGGAAGGAGCGGAGCTGGAACATTTTCGCATTCAGCGTACTTTCCGCTTCGGTCACATCCGCCTTTCCCTGCAAGGCATTCAGCTTAAGCTGCAACAAGTCATTCTCCGATATCTGCCCCATCTTCCGCTTGGCGATGGCTACTTCATAAAGGCGGTCGGAGTTCATTTTATTCTGCTGCGCCGTTGCCAATGCCTCTTTTGCCAGCAGAAGCTGGAAGAAATAGGTGATGGTCTTCATCGTCACCTCCTCGGTAGCGGAGATAAAGGAGGCTTTCGCTTCGGCATAGCGCACCGGCTCGATGCGGCGGTTCCACTTCAAATTGTTCACGCCGAATATCGGCTGGGTCAGTTCCAGGCTGACGGGCACGGACATGAACTGCTTGTCGCCGCCAGAGCCCAACTGTTTCAGGAAGTCCAGCGAGGAGGCCAGAGACAGTTTACCGCCCGTTATCCAGATATTCTGGTCGATGGAGAGCGTACCGGACAACCCCAACGTATTGTTACGCACGAAACTGTACGAACCGTCGGAGTTCTGGTAGGTACTGTATGATTTATTATAATTGGGCAACGTTCCCGCAAAGTTCACCTCCGGCAGCAAGTCCGCCCGGAAGGTGCGGTATTCCCAATAAGCTGTTTTCAACTCATTCAGTGCCACCGCAGCGTCTACCGACTGGGTACGTGCCAGCGCAATTGCTTCCGCCAGCGTAATGTCGCGCTCATGAGCCACGGTATCGTTTTGTGCCGAGACAGCCGCCGGCATACAGAATAAAGCTACGAGTAAGATATTCTTCATCATGTTTGGTCTTAATATAATCAGGAACGAAACAGGCAAAGACCGTGCCAAGCGGCAGGAACCCCTTTAAACAAGGAAAGTGTCCGATATCGGACACTTTTCCTGTTCGTTTGCGGACAACGGCGTTGCTCTCGCTTGAATATTTTATAGGCGCGGATTTTTCAAGCCGAGGGTGGGTCAGAAGTGAATAGAACACAGAGTCACAGAGACACAGAGCTTTTTAAATACTTCAAAATAAGGTCTCTGTGCCTCCGTGCCTCTGTGTTCAATCCGCGAAATCCGCGTCATCCGCGCCTAAACCTCATCACAACACCCCTTTCGAGCTCGGCAACTCATAATGATAGATATCCCGCTTCACCGCCATCTTCAACGCCCTCGCCAGCGCTTTGAAGATACCTTCTATCTTATGGTGCTCGTTCTGCCCCTCCGCCTTTATATTCAGATTCATGCGGGCGGCATCACTCAGCGACTTGAAGAAGTGCAGGAACATTTCCGTCGGCATCTCCCCTATCTTCTCGCGCCTGAACTCGGCTTCCCATATCAGCCACGGCCGCCCGCCGAAGTCAAGGCATACCTGGCACAGGCAGTCGTCCATCGGCAAGGCATACCCGTAACGCTCGATGCCACGCTTGCTGCCCAACGCTTTGTCAAGGCACTCGCCCAAAGCAAGCGCCGTATCTTCGATGGTGTGATGTTCGTCCACCTCCAGGTCGCCCTTCACACAGATGGTAAGATCCATTCCGCCATGCTTGCCGATTTGCTCCAGCATGTGGTCGAAGAAGCCGAGCCCCGTATGGATATCGCACTGTCCGTTCCCGTCCAGGTTGACGGCGACCCGGATATCCGTCTCCTTCGTGGTGCGGCGCACTTCCGCTTTCCGCTCGCCGGCAAAAAGAAATTCGGCAATCTTATCCCAGTCCGTCGTGGCAAGGGTGCAGACATCCTGAAGCCCCTCGCAAGCTGCTTCGCCACCGGCTGACCGAGGTTTCAGCGTACGCATGTCGTCTTGCAGCAGGATGGCGCGGCAACCCAGGTTCTTTGCCAGCTCCACGTCGGTGGGGCGGTCGCCGATGACGAAGCTTCCCGCCAAATCGTATTCGGGATTGTTCAGATACTTCGTCAGCATACCCGTCCGCGGCTTACGGGTGGGCGCCTGTTCGTCGGGCATACTGCGGTCGATGCACACTTCGTCGAACGTAACGCCTTCGCCCGCCAGCGTTTTCATCATCAGATTATGCGCCGGCCAGAAGGTATCTTCGGGAAAAGAAGCCGTACCCAGCCCGTCCTGATTGGTGACCATTACAAACTCGAAGTCCAGTTTGCGGCGGATAAAACCTAAGTTGCGCATCACCTTAGGATAGAACTCCAGTTTCTCCAGCGAATCGAGCTGGTAATCGATGGGCGGCTCGATGACCAGCGTCCCGTCACGGTCTATAAACAGCACTTTCTTCATAAGGGATATTTTTTCAATGCTTCAATCAGTTTATCATTCTCAACCCGGGTTCCCACCGTCACCCGCAGGCAGTTGCCGCAGAGTGAAACGGAGTTGCGGTTGCGGACGATAATGCCCTCGCCCACCAGGTAATTGTATATCTTCACGGCATCCGTCACCCGGGCAAGGAAGAAGTTGGCATCGGAGGGAAACAGCTTCACCGTGCAGGGCAGCTTTGCAAACTCCGCTTCCAGCACTTCGCGTTCTTCTTTCAGCGTTTTCACCCAGCGCTCTATCTCATAGTAGCGATACAGCATCTCGATGGCCTGCTTCTGCGTAAGCTGATTGACGTTATACGGATACTTTATCTTGGTGAAGATGGCGATGATTGCCTCGGATGCAAAAGCCATTCCCAAGCGGATAGCCGCGCAGCCCCATGCTTTGGAGAAGGTCTGAAGGACAATCAAATTGGGATGCTCGTCCAGCTCCTCCAGGAAAGAAGGTTGGTCGGAGAAGTCATTGTATGCTTCGTCCAGCACCACAAGCCCGTCAAACTCCCGGAGCAGCTTCTCTATCTCGTCCCGATTCAGGTCGTTTCCCGTCGGGTTGTTGGGAGAGCACAGAAAGATAAGTTTGGTATGTTCGTCCGTCGCGGCAAGCAGCCGGTCGGCGGAAAACTGGAAGTTATCGTCCAGCAGCACTTTGCGGTATTCCACATCGTTCACGTCCGCACATACCTGATACATGCCGTAGGTAGGGTCAATGGCTACCACATTATCTATACGGGGTTCGCAAAAAGCACGGAACACCAGGTCGATGGCTTCGTCACTACCGTTGCCCAGAAAGATTTGTTCGGCTCTCACTTTCTTTATCTTCGCCAGTTCCACTTTCAGTTCCCGTTGCATCGGGTCGGGATAGCGGTTATGAGGCATGTTATACGGATTCTCGTTCGCATCGAGAAACACCGATGCCGTCGCTCCTTTATATTCATCACGTGCCGATGAGTATGGTTTCAGTCGCCATACATTGGGACGGGTAAGTTCTTGCAATGTCTTCATTGGATTTGAGTTTTTGAGTTGGTGAGTTTTTGAGTTCGTAAGTTGGTAAAGAAAACACTTGAACAGGTTTCTTTAGGCACGGATTACACGGAAAATCACGGATAAGTTTAAAGAGATCCGTGAAAATCCGTGTAATCCGTGCCTAAAATTTATCACAAGACCGGTTGCTCGTGAGTTTACAAAGCCTTACTGCTACGGCGTTCTTATGCGCATCCAAGTGTTCATTGGCCGCCATTTCCTCGATAGCGGGACCGATGGCACGGATTCCTTCCGGCAATATTTCCTGAAAGGTTATCTTGCGGATAAAGCTGTCGAGGCTTACGCCGCTGTAAGCTTTGGCATAGCCGTTGGTGGGCAGGGTGTGATTGGTTCCCGAAGCATAATCTCCCGCACTCTCCGGAGTCAGCGAGCCCAGGAAGACGGAACCGGCATTGACTATCTGTCCGGCAACGGACATATAATCCGAAGTCTCGATAATAAGATGTTCGGGCGCGTAGGCATTAGTCAGTTCGATGGCTTCTTCCATATTGCGGACTACAATCAGTTTGCTGTTGGCAAGCGACTTTTCGGCTATTTCCTTGCGGGGCAGCAACGCCAATTGGCGCTCCACTTCCTCCTTCACCGCCTGCTGCAATCGCTCGGAAGTGGTGACCAACATCGCCTGACTGTCTACGCCATGTTCCGCCTGACTCAGCAGGTCGACGGCTACGAACACCGGATTCGCCGTTTCATCCGCCAGCACTTCCACTTCGGACGGACCGGCAGGCATGTCGATAGCCACGTCGCGCAAACTGACCAACTGCTTGGCCGCGGTGACGTACTGATTGCCCGGACCGAATATCTTGTAGACTTTCGAAATGCTTTCCGTGCCGTAGGCCATAGCGGCAATCGCCTGCACGCCCCCGGCTTTGAAGATACGGCTCACTCCCGCCACTTTCGCCGCAAACAGCACGGCGGGGTGTACCTTCCCGTCCTTGCCCGGAGGGGTGCAAAGCACGATTTCCTTGCATCCGGCTATCTTGGCGGGAACAGCCAGCATCAAGACGGTGGAAAAAAGCGGAGCGGTTCCGCCGGGGATATACAGGCCGACTTTCTCGATAGCGACCGCCTTCTGCCAGCAGGTCACTCCGGGTTGCGTTTCCACCTTGCGGCCTTCGAAGCGTTGTGCGGCATGGAAGGTTTCGATGTTTTGCTTTGCCAGGCGGATGGCGGCTTTCAGTTCGTCGCTAATCAGGGCGTCGGCTTCTTCCAGTTCCGCCGCCGACACGGCCAGAGCATCCAACGCCACTTTATCGAACTTTTCTTCGTATTCTATCACGGCACGGTCGCCTCCCGCCTTCACGGAGTCGATGATGCCACGCACCGTATCAAACAGGTTTTCGGTATTCATCACCGGACGCTTCAGTAGTTCCGTCCATTGCGATTTATCGGGATTCGTTATTAATATCATATCTGCAACAAAAGTTTAAAATTTACGTTTTATCTCTCACGCCCTCACTTTGCCCCTATACACTCCTGATGTTTAACTCTTTAGAGAGTGAGGGATAGCGGTGAGGGATGTGTCTGCCTTACAATATCATCTTCTCGATGGGCAATACCAGGATTCCCTCCGCACCGAGCGACTTCAGCTTACCGATAATCTCCCAGAAACACTTCTCATCCAGCACGGTATGTACCGAGCACCAGCCTTCTTGCGCCAAGGGCATCACCGTGGGGCTTTTCATGCCCGGCAAGGCGGCGACTATCTGGTCCAGCTTGTCTTTCGGGGCATTCATCAGCACATACTTCTTGTCTTCCGCCGTCTTCACCGCGTTCATGCGGAACAGCAGTTCGTTCAGTATCTCCACTTTGTCCTCGCTCATGTTCTTGTTGCCTATCAGCAAGGCTTCGGACTTCATCACCACCTCCACTTCTTTCAGCCGGTTGCTAACCAACGTAGAGCCGGAGCTGACGATATCGAAGATGGCGTCGGCAAGTCCGATGCCCGGAGACACTTCCACCGAACCGGTGATGACGTGTATTTCGGCATTTACGCCCTGCTCGCGCAGGTATTTGGTGAGGATTCCCGGATAGGAGGTGGCAATCTTCTTGCCGTTGAACCACTGCACGCCGGGATACTCGATGTCTTTCGGCATGGCCAGGGACAACCGGCACTTGCTGAATCCCAGTCGTTTGATGATTTCCGCGTCCTCGTTCTTCTCCATAAATTCGTTTTCGCCTACGATGCCGATGTCCGCCACTCCGGTTGCCACGGTTTGGGGGATATCATCGTCCCGCAGGAACAACACCTCGATAGGAAAATTGGAAGACTGCACGAGCAACGTACGTTTCGTAGCGCTCAACTTGATGTCCGACTCTTCCAGGAAGGACATCGTTTCGTCATAAAGACGGCCTTTAGCTTGTACTGCTATTCTTAACATGACATTATTTATTGTTTTACTTATTCACAAAAACGAAACGAGACCTACCAGTGTTCGGTAAGCCTCGTTTATCTATATCTTTTCGTTATACATATACACTCATTCGCCCACCGAGTTATTCGTCAGGATGATGATGGTGATGATGTGCAACGATATTCTTCATACTTCTTTTTTTCTTAATGATGCGACAAAAGTAAACCATTCATTTCAAACTTCCAAAGATTTATCACAAAAAGTTTCCTTTTTCTATCAAATCAATAAAATCCTCCGTTTTCTTCCGATAAACCGGCGGGGTTTCGGCAGAGCCTTCCGCTCAAATCAACGGCAATATCTCTTCCGGCTCCACATCGCAGTGATGGAAACACATTTCCTTCGCCGCCTTCTCCGGCGGGAACGTGAAGTAAGTGCAGGTAGCCTCCGTGCAGAGTTCCCCCTGACTGTTGTACAACCGCGCCTCGATGACGGCAATGTTCCGTTTCTGCTCGCGAAGCGACGCGCGCAGCACCACATGCGTGTCTTGGGTCGATATGGACTTGCGGAAGCGTGTCTCCATCTTCGACGTCACCCCACCCGTCTGCAACTTGCGGAACACCACCCAACCGCAGATTTCATCCAGCAGCACCGACTGTATTCCTCCGTGCAACGTGTTCAGCCACCCCTGATATTCGGGTCGCGGCTTCCAAATGCTCACAATCTCGTCACCGTCTTCGTAAAACTCCATCCTTACCCCAGCCTCATTTTCGGGCGAGCACCCGAAACAATTGTAACCGTCCATGCTTTTCCAGGGATTGATTATCTTCTTCATAATGTATATTGTATTTAGTATGCATTTAAAACATTTCCGCATAGCATTGAAATGTTTTTCATTCATTTAAGTGCGACAAAGATAGTAAAACTTGTAAAAAAGCGGATAAAGATAAGTAAGAAACACAAAGCCTGCCACACAAAACCGACACGCATCCCCTGCAAGAACACGTATTTCGGATGATATACGTGTTCTGCCGGATGATGCGTGCCGGTCAGCGGGACGACGAAAATGTGTCAAAAGTGAATTGAACACAGAGGCACGGAGGCACAGAGGGTTTATTTAGAGCACTTTAAAAAACTCTGTGCCTCCGTGCCTTCTATGTTGTATTCCTAACAATTGAATTACCTATTATCTATTCTTAACACTAT
>ENA-OYYE01000411-OYYE01000411.1-human-gut-metagenome-genome-assembly--contig:-NODE-411-length-22807-cov-7.416535_pt1 | contig 22807 bp, 21 predicted proteins | sample MGYA00243244_ERZ653437 | MGnify/ENA primary metagenome ERZ653437 (study PRJEB26926, sample SAMN06165130) | human gut metagenome | biome: ENVO:00009003; feature: ENVO:2100002; material: ENVO:00002003...
ACCCGGGGTGTTACCCGCGGGCTTTAAGATTAAAGGCTTTCAGCCTTAGACTGCGCTATCATGCCGCAAGGTTATTATATATTGATACATTGACATATTAGCCCATTAGTACATTTTAGCGCATTCATACATTGATACATTCTCGCATTAGCACATTAGCATATTAGCACATTACCACATTACCACATTACCTTTTCCAGCGTTTCAGCGTCGGAAAGTATTCTTTCATACCGGCAATTGCTTCTTCTTTGGTGAGTTTTTGGTCGCTATCCTTGTTGAATTCTTCCGTAAACTGAGCGCAGTGCTCAATCATTTCATCCATTGTATAGTCTTGTGTGAACTTGCCGTTCTGATAGCAGTACGTGCAATAATCTTCGTTAAGACTTCCGTCGGCGTTCGTCCCCTGTTCTTCGGGCTTGGTAAGGGGCATACCACAGCTTTGGCAAAATTTCATTTCCATCATTCTTTCTTTATTTATTGATAATCCGCAAATATAATGTTTTCCGGCGGACGAGGAAACAAATAAGAGGAAATTCTGTTGGTAATAGGGTAAGTATAATTGATATAGCTATGAACAAATTGAAGTTTACTTTCCTGCTCGTGATGCTTCTGACTACGGTTACCGCATTCGCCGGTTATGCACCCGCCAACGTTCAGGCGGCACTGAAGAAGATGTACCCCACAGCCGATGATATCGCCTGGTCGCAGGGAAGCGGATATTATATCGCCGATTTTATGATGGACGGCTTTGACACTAAAGTCTGGTTCCAGCCGGACGGTCAGTGGGCGATGAAGCAAACGGACTGGGAAACGATGGACGAAGTGCCTGCCGCCGTATTCAATTCGTTTGCCGCCAGCTATTATTCGGGATACGAGGTACAGAACGTGGTGTGGGTACAGTTTCCCAAGTGGCAACCCATTGTAGCCGTTGTGGTGGGATTGCCGAATGTGCAGACCAGGTATCTGCTGCTGCTCACTCCCTACGGAGAGTTCCTGAGTGAACGGAACGTTACCTTTATGCATAATATACTCGGTCCGGCTACTTTCCTGTAAGTTCCGGTTAAATCCGTTTTCTTGTTTCGTAGGCTTCCAGCACAGACGGATTGCCTGCGATTTCGCCTACATGCCATACGCCGATGGCAATAACTTTTCCTTTGTGCTTTTTTAATCTTATCTTTGTCCGGTAAACCGGAAGAATATGGATAAGAATACTTTTCTGCAAGATGTATACAGTGTTGTGGCCGCTATTCCGGCGGGACGTGTCGTGACCTACGGACAAATCGCTTTTCTTGTGGGTAGACCCCGTTGTTCGCGCATGGTGGGGCAGGCGCTGCACAATGTTCCTGGCGAACTTCATTTACCCTGTCATCGGGTAGTGAACAGTCAGGGGCGTCCGGCTCCTCAGTGGAAACAGCAACGCATTCTACTGGAAGAAGAAGGAGTGAGGTTCGGAAAGAACGGTTGCGTGGAGATGAAGTCTTTCCAGTGGGAGTTTATGAAAGAAGAATAACAGATAAAACTAATTCAATTACTTACTTAATTAATAATAAGAACCCTATGAAGTATATCGGTGCGCATGTCAAAGTAACCGGCGGTGTGGAGTCGGCTCCTGTCAATGCCTGTAAGATAGGGGCGAATGCTTTTGCCCTGTTTACCAAAAATCAGCGTCAGTGGGTGGCGAAACCCTTGACGCAGGAGAATATCAGCCTGTTTCGGGAAGGTTGTGCGGAGTATGATTTCGATTCGCGTTACATCCTGCCTCACGATAGCTACCTGATAAATCTGGGACATCCGGAGGAAGAAGGTCTGGAGAAAAGCCGTGCAGCGTTTCTGGACGAGATGCAACGTTGCGAGCAACTGGGCCTGAAGTTGCTGAATTTCCATCCCGGCAGCCATCTGAACCGGATTAGCCTGGAAGAATGCCTGGATAGAGTGGCGGCATCCATCAACGGAGTACTGGAAAGAACGCACGGAGTCACCGCCGTGATAGAGAATACCGCCGGTCAGGGAAGCAATGTGGGAAATGAGTTCTGGCAACTGAAGTATATCATCGATCGTGTGGAAGATAAATCACGCGTGGGTGTCTGCCTCGATACCTGCCATACGTACGCGGCAGGCTATGACATTGTAGGCGACTACGACCGTGTCTTCGAGGAATTCGACACTACCGTCGGCTTCGGCTATCTCCGCGCCATCCATCTGAATGATTCCAAGAAAGGACTGGGCTCACGGGTGGACCGCCACGAATGCATCGGAAAAGGAACTATCGGAGCGGACTTCTTCAAGCGATTCATGAAAGACCCCCGCTTTGACGATATGCCCCTCATTCTGGAAACTCCCGAAGAAGAACTCTGGGCGGAGGAAATCAGGCTGCTGCGCAGTTTTGAATAAGCAATCACCTTCTCTTCCATAAGAAAATTGTCCCCGTCAGCCTGAAAGAACTTCTACAGGCTACGGGGACAACCTTCACTTTTACACTATTAACTTTATTGGTTCACCTTCACGTTCTTCCACACAAAGTTGGAAATCAGTTCTTTATCGCATTTGCCGTCTTTGGCTTTGATATTCAGGTTCTCGAAAGTAAAGTCCCGCAGTTCATACTGGTCGGACTTGTTTACGTTGAAGAATACGTCACATTCTAAATCAATGTTGCGCATGGTGACGTGGTTGGAGTAAGACATCGGCGTGTCTTTGCGGCCTTTCAGGTCGAAGAACTGCGTCCAGGGCTTGATGAACAAGAAACTCTTTGCATTGCCCTTGATGTCTTCCACCAGGATGTATTCGTAATGCTGCGGAGTGTCCGGGCGCATCTTCAGCCATAAAAGACGGGACGCGTTGTCTATCTTGCAACGGCGGAGGATGATGTTGCGGTTATGGATGGATTCGCTGCCGCAAGTCAGGCCGCTGTGGCAAAAACCGTATGTACAGTCTTCGATAATGATGTTGCAGTTGCTTCCGTTGTTCGGGTCTTTGTCCGCCCACGGGCCTTTGCCGCCTTTCAGGGCGACGGCGTCGTCATTGACGGACATATAACAGTTCTTGATGAGGACATTCTTGCAAACGTCGATGTCGATGGCATCGCTGCTCGGCGCTTTCACCGGCGCACCGGGAGCGGAAATATAAAGATTCAGCAGCTTGATGTTGTCGCAACGATAGATATGGGTGGTCCAGAACGGTGAGTTGATGAGGCGCACACCGGACAGTTGGACGTCCTTGCTGTTGGATATATAGACCAGGCGGGGACGGAGTTCGTCCATATTGGTGCATTTCGGGATCACCTTCCGGCGCAGCCAGAACGATTTCCAGTAGCGCAGTCCGTTGCCGTTGATAGTTCCTTTTCCGGAGATGGTGAATCCGTCCGCTTTGTCGGCGTTCACTAAGGCGGCGAAATACTTCACGCTTTGTCCTTCGATGCGGGTGTCTACTATGGCGAAGTTGCTGATGTCGTCACTGCCTTTCAGCACGCCGCCTTCTTCTATATATAAATGTGTCTTCGGCTTGAAGAAAAGAGAACCGCTGAGGTAAGTGCCCTTCGGCACGATGACCACTCCGCCGCCAGCCTGTGCGGCGCGGTCGATAACGGCCTGTATCTTATCGGTCTGGATGAGGGTACTGTCGTTTACCACTCCGTAATCGGTAATCGTGTATTTTTTACCTAACGTCTCGATGTTGACGATTTCGTTTTGTCTGAACCAGTCGGGGATAGGGGTTCCGTCGGGGAATTTCTCTTGTCCGAAAGACTGTAAACTGATAAATGTTGCAAATAGTAGTGCAATGAATCTCATGGTTTCTAATTAATTTAAGTTTCGCAAGTAAAGTGGTTAAATTTAAATCAACGAATGAATTATGCTGCAAACTTAGGAAACTTAACGGAATAGAAGGGGAAAAGGGATGATTTTAATTCTATATAAAATGACTTTTTGGGCGGAGGGGGGAGAGGAGGAGTTATCACTTCGTTAGGAGTTAAAGGAGTTAAAGCTCAATAGTTCTGCTTATGATTACCAAGACTATCGAGCTTTAACTCCTCTAACTCCTTTAACTCCTCTAACTCCTTTAACTTCTAACTCCTTCTACTCCTAAAAGCCTGCTTCCTGAACAAACTCCATCCTCTTTCCCGTCGCCGGATGAATAAATTCCAGCCTTTCGGCATGTAGATAGAGGCGGTCGGCTGTATGTCCGTAGAGTTCATCCCCCACAATCGGGCAATGCAATCCTGACGGGTGGGCGGCATGTACACGAAGCTGGTGAGTGCGTCCGGTGCGGGGATAAAGGGCGATGCGGGTGCGCTGACCGATGCGTTCCAGTACCTTGAATTCCGTCAGGGCGGGTTTCCCGAGTGTGTCATGTACCATTTGCCGGGGACGGTCGAGCGGGTCGGGACAAAGAGGCAGGTCGATAGTGCCCTCATCCTGCGGGACGATGCCGTCGAGTAAGGCGATGTAGCGCTTTCTCACAGTCCGGTTCTTGAACTGGGCTTGCAGGTTTTGGTGAATACGCTTTGTCTTGGCGATAACCATCAGTCCGGAGGTCGCCATGTCCAGCCGGTGTACAATCAGCGGACCTTCCGCATCCGGGAAACGTTCGCGCATCCGGCTGTAGACGGAGACGGCATCTTCCTTGCCGGGAACTGATAACATTCCCGCAGGCTTGACGACCACTGCCAGCCACGGGTCGTCGTAGATAATCTCCGGTTCCCGGGCGGCGCACTGCATCTTCTCCACTATCGGGTTTTCGTCCACCTCAAGCCCTTGCAGCATGTGTTGTAAGATGGGTTCGCACTTGCCTTTGCAGGCGGGATAGTACTGTCCGTGATGCCTTATTTCCGTTTTCGGGGAGTCGCCCCACCAGAATTCCGCCATAGCAACCGGCTTCAAACCATGCAGATAGGCCTGCTGCAACAATTTGGGAGCCGCACATTCGCCCGCTCCGGCAGGAGGCATCTGCTGAACGGTAGGCTGGAAGATTTCGCAGAGGTCTTTCGTCTCTCCCCGGTAGTTCAGCATCTTGAACTGTGCGAACAATTGCCGTTGCAAGGCGGCGGAGCGGTTTTTGCGTTCTGTTTTCAGTTCGCCGATGCGGGTCTCGTAGTCGTTCACTTCTTCTTGTAGCGCATCGATTTTCTCTTTCCAGGCACGTTCCGCACGTTTGCATTCCGCTTTCTGGAATTGGCTTTCCCGAATCAGGGCGGCGGCTTCTTCGCTGTCGGGCAGGATGCTTTTACGGTGTTCGTCCCGCTCCTGTTTGGCGGCTTTCATCTGCCGTTTGAGTGCTTCCAGTTCGGTTTGCGCGGTTTGTCGCAGCGTTGCTAAGCGGGCTTTCCGTTCTTCAAAGGCTTGGTCCGTTTCCAGTTGCCCGATGCGGGAGTTTATCTGTGAAATCTGTTCTTCCTCTACCTTGAAAAAGCCTTGCGGCTGAAGCAAGTCATAGACGGGCGGAACAAAAAAAGGATGTATATTCTTGCCTGCCAGGATTCCCGAAAAGGCAGCCAGATATCCCATTTCTCCGTCGGCAGTCCTCACTACCAGCACTCCGAACATTTTGCCCTGTTTCAATTGTTCTTCCCACTCCTTCTGCCGGCGCAGGTAGGATTGCACCTCCTCGGCTGCACGTACGCAGAGCGGATGAGGGGTATAGCAGAAAGGATAAGTAAACTTTTCCGGCAGGGGAATGCCGGCTACGGAAGTCTCGAACCGGTGGAACCAGGATTGCCGTACACACTCCGTTTCTCCGGTTACGGGTTGCGGCCGGGGCGTAGTCTTTTTCTTCTTGATGCCCAGTTTGCGCTGTTTCTCCCACGCGGCTTTCCGCGCTAGGTATCGTTCGTATTGATTTTCTAAATAATTATCAGCCATGCGAAGTCGTTTTACACCGTTGCAAATGTAGCCATAATAGCAGAATGCGCCAACCATTTCCCAGTCATATTGTTTATAAGAGAAAGAAGTAACCGGTTATGCCCAGGGAAATAACATTCAAAATAGAGAACAAAGAATTCAAGGCATCCGTCCTCAAAGTGGACCGCCGTAAGCTCTACGGCTGGACGGAACTGATGGCGGCGGATGATAACGGCGAACCTTGTGAGTTGTTGAGCGCCGACGAGTCGGGCAAGTTCATCATCCCGTTGGGCGGCACCGGCATCGGCATCTTGTCCGACACCGGCAGATGGGTGGAGCGCTCCGAACTGAAGACTGTGGATGAACAGGGCAAACCGGCGAAACTGTTCGAGTCGAGTTTCAATCGGACCAATATCCTCCGCAAGAAAGTATCGACGCAGGAGTTTCTCGATTATGACATCACCGATTTCTATGAGTTATCCGGCATATCCGCTGAGGTCAAGGAGTGGGTAGGGAGTGACATCTACACCTTTGATTATAGCTACAACGATAGTTATGACCCCGCCCCCGCCTTTGTAATGGTAGCCAACGATACCTTGTTTCTCCTGGTCGCCGTGAAGAACGCCTTCGAATTTCTTTGTTTCGGCAGTTGTGATTCGATTGATGACTACGACGATGAACAATTAATGGATGAAGAAGATGACGACATCGACTTCAATACGTTGTTTTGAGTTTTTGAGTTTTTAAGTTTTTAAGTTTTTGAGTTGATGAGTTTTTAAGTTCGCGGGAACTCATAAACTTGTAAACTGAACAACTTATAAACTAAAACAACTCATCAACTCAACAACTCAAGAACTTAAAAACTCAAAACAACTCAAGAACTTATAAACTTAACAACTCAAAAACTCAACAATGTCCTTACGTGGAATACATATCGCAAATGAGAAGCGGCGCAATGCCGAAGTGGCATTTGAGTCCCAAATAGTCTTCCGGAAGATACGCACCGTCCTGAAAAACGGGAAGAAGAAACAGAACGTGCGCTTCCTGAAGTCCACCGCCGAGATGGGCGAAGAAGCGCTGAACCAGCGTTTCGGCTCTTGGGAAGAAGTCGCCCAAGCCCTTATCGATAACGACCCCGAACTGGATACCGAAATTATCGGCAAGAAGCTGAAACACATCCGCCGCCTCTGGGTGGACGGGCAGAACAAGATAGCCTATCGCGTCAACCTCTACCGCACCATCTTCAACCCCGACGGAAGCGAGCGCGAACAGCAGGACATCAACAAGCTGCCCGGAAACATCAACAAGGATTTTCCTTTGAGATGGACGGGGCGTATGTTTCCCCGCGATGATATTATCCGCCGGTTTGTGTTTACCAAGAGCTACCAACTGAGGCATATCAATGGTGCGACGTTCGACTTCCTCTATGCCATGGCGGAAGAACTGGACCGGCAGGACTCCATGGTGATGCTCGGCGGCGGCAAGAAAGGGAATGAGCCGATACTCCTCACCCGCGGCGGTCAGCCTTACCGGGGCTTTCTGGAAGGCCGAATCAAAGAAGACCGCTATATGCTCATCCTGCATTTGACCGATATTGAACTTAAAGCCCCTGAAGATGAAGATATTTAGAGACAAACTGAAACAGCGCAACGGGTATTGGGAAGGCAAGTCGGATGCCATCGACAAGGATTCCGCCGCCAAAGCCTCCGCTTACAAGAAGGACTTCCTGAAGAAGTTCATCGCCATCAGCCCCCGGCAGATTGATTCGCGTCTGGGCGATACGAGGTACTGGGTCACCCGCAAGTACGACGGCGAATACGCCAATCTGTTTTATGAAGACGGACAGGCGGTCATTATCAACCGTTCGGGGCGGGTGAGGAGCGGACTGCCCTGCATCGACGAGGCGATAAAGCTCCTGCAGGCGAAAGGAATCGGTCAGGCAGTGATTCCGGCGGAAATATATGTCTACGACGAGAAGAAAAAGACACGTGTCAACGACCTGGTCAACGCCCTGTCGGACGCAGAAAAGATCGGGACGCTCCGCCTTGCCTGCTACGACCTGCTGGAAATAGACGGCGAAGAATACCATCCTGCTGATTATGGCGAAACCCTGAAACACCTGGACAAGCTGCTGGAAGGCGGACACCTGGCACATGAGGTGGATTGGACGGTGGCGCAGACCAATGGTGAAGTGAAGAAACTGTTCACCGAATGGGTGGAGAAAGAAGGCTCCGAAGGCTTGGTGGTCCGCAGCGAAATGCCCTTCGTATGGAAAATAAAACCCCGCCACAATATCGATGCCGTGGTCATCGGATTTACCGAAGGAACGGGAGATGCCCGCGGAATGGTGCGCACCATGCTCCTCGCCCTGATGCCCGAAGAGGGCAAATACCAGGTAGTCACCCGGGTAGGAGGCGGCATGACCAACAAACTGAAACGGGAACTGTACGATTACTTCGCGCCGCGGGTCATGGCTTCCGAATTTATAGAGACCGACTCCAACCACGTCGCTTTCCGGATGGTAGAGCCTGATAAGGTAGTGGAAATCTCCGTCAACGACGTGCGCTGGGAGACGCCCGACGGCTATGTCCGCAATCCGGTGCTGGAGATTGCCGAGGGCGAATACCGCCTGGCGGAAACTGTGAACGGAATCAGTTTTGTAGCTCCCATCATCGAGCGTTTCCGCGATGACAAGCAAGCCGATGCGGACGACGTGCGGCTGTCGCAGATAGAAAGCATTTCCACGTTCGAGCCGGAGGAACTGGAGAAGTTGCCGCTTGCCCACTTGCGCAACAGTGAAGTCCTTTTCCGCGAAGTATACAAGAAAACCATCGGCGACAAAGTCATGGTATTGAAGTTTACAGGCTGGAAGACCAACAAAGAGAAGACCGGCGAATGGCCCGCCTACGTGCTTCACACCACGAATTTCAGCAGCAACCGGCAGCAGCACCTCACGCGGGATGTGGAAATCACCGACGACTACGACCAGTTGCTCGAACTCCGCGACCGTGCCGTCGAGGCGAATGTGAAGAAAGGGTGGAAAAAAGTAGACTGAATGGAATTGAACACGGAGGCACAGAGTTTTTAAAGTGCTAAAAATAAGACCTCTGTGTCTCTGTGCCTCTGTGTTCAATCTTCCTGAAACGTCCCTATCTCCGCTGCATCGTATGGCTGATGCACGGCGTAGGCGTCTTCTTTCTTTATCAGCAGCCAGTCTTCTTTCTTGTTGTCCATGTCGGTGCGCACCAGGTTGAACAGTCCTTTTAGTTTCTTGCCGTGCAGCTTAAACTCGATTACGCCGTGTTCGATGGCTTCCGTCAGGTCACGGTATTTCTCGATGTACGTATAAGTTCCGTTATCCCAGATTTCCACGGTTCCGGCGCCGTAGTTCCCTTCCGGTATCACTCCTTCAAATTCGGCGTAACTCAGCGGATGGTCTTCCACTTGTATGGCAAGCCTCTTGTCTTTAGGGTTCATCGACGGTCCTTTGGGTACAGCCCAGCTTTTCAGCACCCCGTCGGCTTCCAAGCGGAAATCGAAATGTAGACGACTGGCTTCATGCTTTTGAACCACAAACACGGGCTCATGGGGGAAAGATTCTTTCTTCTCTCCTTGCGGTTCGGGAGTTTTGTCAAACTCTCTTTTCTCCTGATATTCTTTTAGTGACATAAGCATCTGATTTATTTCACACTAAACAAATTTCTGCATGAGGAGGTTCGGAAAGGGGAGTTAATCAAAGCGTTTCTTCTGCACTTATATTCTTTCTTATTTGTTTTTAGACAGAAAGACAAAAGAACATATTCCTGTTTTCGGCTGGTACTGACGCCAATACCGGCATGATAAGATTGAAGCGGAAAGGATTAAAAAAAGTACGTTACTGCCAGTTAACAGGCAGCGTACTGCCTTCATATAGTCAGTGTGTTGCCTGTTTGATGTCAGTACTCTGCCTGTTCGTAGGCAGTGGCGGCTATGTTAATGTGCTAATATGCTAATGTGCCAATGTGTTAATATGCTAATGTGCCAATGTGTTAATGTGTTAATGTGCTGATGTGCTAATATGCTAATGTGCTGATGTGTTAATGTGCTAATATGCTAATGTATTAAAATGCTGATGTACTAATATATTAATGTGCTAATATATCTCTGCGACTTTATAGCGCAGCCTAAGGCTGAAAGCCTTTTATCTTAAAGCCCAGGATAACATCCTGGGTCTCAATGTCCCTCCCCCTACATCTGCGCCCTGTAAGGGCATCATCATAAATACCCCGCTTATGCCCTTACAGGGCGTATGGATTGATATGGACGTTCCCCCGGGGCGTTGCCCCGGGCTTTAAGATTCAAGGCTTTCAGCCTTAGGCGCAAACAACAAAAAGGACCGCCCTCTTACCGGAAACAGGGCTTTAAGATTCAAGGCTTTCAGCCTTACGCCTAAACAGCAAAAAGGACCGCCCCCTCACCGGAAACAGTCCTTTTTACTCAATCGTACTATTACATTCTCAATTTACCTGAACTATGTCATAGTTCAAATCGCTTACCGCCTCTTGCAGGCTGTCGTTCACCAGACGCAACGTAGTGTCGTTCACCACTACGAAGTAAACAGGGTCTTCGCCGTCATCCGGAATCAGTTGGTAAGCCGTACGGTTCCGGTTGTTGATATCCCGGTGGAGTATCCGGCGCTTTCCTTTGGTCGTATAACTCTTGTTTTTCCCCTGGCCGTCAGCATCCAGGTAAGTGGTAACCAACGTATACCCGCTTTCGCCATTGGGGCCGATGCTGTCTATACTTAATACATACTGAATGCCCGGACCGTCGGCGGCAGGAAGTATTCCTTCGTATACGGCTACGGCAGAAGAATCGTCAGCGGCAACAGCCATTACACTCTCGTCGGTAGTGTAATTGTTTTGATTACTTTTTGATTGGCAGGATACCAAAGCAGCCGCGATAGCTGCAATCAACATTACTTTTTTCATTGCTTTAACAGTTTAAGTTATTATTAAATACGCCTTGCAGCGTCATTTTTCTTCCTCCACTTCTTTCCGTTTGATAACGGTCAGTTTGTCCACTCTCCCACGGTCCATACCCACAACCTCGAAATCCAAATTCTTGTAGCTGAACAAATCGCCCGGCTTCGGAACTCTTCCGATAAGGAACATCGCCATACCGCTCAGCGTGGTGAAGTCCCCGTCTTTCAGGTCGTCATAGTCCATGATACCCATCTTCTCCATGAAGTCATCCAGGTTCATCGAGGCTTCCACCAGCAGCGAACCGTCTTGCCGGACCACGATTTCCTGCTCCTCCGTTTCGTTCTCTTCCAGAATGTCGCCGAAGATACTCTCCGTCAGATCGTGCAGGGTAATGATACCCTCTGTATTCCCATACTCGTCTACAACAACTCCGAACTTGTTTTTGTTCTTCTTAAATAGTTCTAAAACCTTTTTGGCATACAGACTTTCCGGTATGTACAGCGGCGGGCGGGCTATGCCGCGCAGGTCGAACGGCTGGTCGCCGCCTATCATCAGGATGATGTCTTTCACCGAAACCACCCCGATAATCTCGTCCATGCTTTGCTCCACCAGCAGGTATTTGCTGAAATGCTGGTCGCGGATGATGCTTAACACTTGCTCTTGCGCATCGTCGGGATGGAGCACTATCACGTCCCGCCGGTACGTCATCAGGTCGTTCGCCCGTTTGTCGGAGAAGCGGAAGACGTCGCTCAGCATTTCCGTCTCCTCCTTGTCGATGACTCCCTGTTCCGAACTCTGGTGCAATATCATTTTCAGTTCATCCTGCGTCATGTGCCGTTCCGTCTGTTCGTCCAGACCGATAAGCCTGTTTATCAGGTTGGTGGAGGCGGTGAGCAGGTAGACGAAAGGATAGGAAATCTTCGTCAGCAGGCTCATCATCGGCCCTAAGGCGGTTGCCCACTTCTCTGGGTTGTTCAGGGCGATGGTCTTCGGAACCAGTTCGCCGATGATAAGGGACAGGTAGGTGATAATCGTCACGGTGGTAATCATGGCGAGCTTGTGCGCATAAGGTTCAAGCACGGGGATGTGGGCAAAGAGGGGAGCGAAATCATCCGCCAGCGTGACGCCGCCGAAAGCACCCGAAACAATGCCGATGAGGGTAATCCCGATCTGGATGGTGGAGAGGTACTTCTCCGGTTCTTCCAGTTGCTTCAATATACCCTTGGCACGTTTGTTCCCTTTGCCGGCAAGGGTTTCCAGCCGGGGCTTGCTTGAAGATACCAATGCGATTTCGTACATGGCAAAGACACCGTTCAAGAGGACTAAAAGCAGAATGATGATAAATTCCATAGGATAATAACGAATAGTTTGTGGACAAAGATAAGGTATTTCAGATTTTTATTGTTAATATTGTTCCCTCTTAAGAAGATTAAACACATAGGTTATGAAAAACAAATTTCTTTTAGGTTGCATTTGGCTGGTATCGGTGGTCTTCGGCGCGCAGGCGGCGAGGGTGGATACCGTATTCGTGAAAAGTCCTTCCATGAACAAGGAGGTGAAAGTGGTGTATATACTGCCTGACAAGGCGGTGAACGCTCAGCCGGAATCCTGTCCGGTGATCTATCTGCTGCATGGTTACAGCGGAAATGCCCTCAGTTGGATTCAGCTTAAGCCCGAATTACCGGCGATTGCGGATGCGAGGGGCATCATCTTCGTTTGTCCCGACGGCAAGAACAGTTGGTACTGGGATAGTCCCCGCGACCCTTCCTACCGCTACGAGACCTTTATCTCCTCGGAACTGGTGGACTACACCGACACCCACTACGCCACCATCCCCGACAAGAAAGCGCGGGCTATCAGCGGCCTGAGCATGGGCGGACATGGCGCGTTGTGGAACGCCATCCGCCACAAAGACGTCTTCGGAGCTGCGGCAAGCATGAGCGGAGGCGTAGACATCCGTCCTTTCCCCAACAACTGGGAGATGAAGAAGCAACTGGGCGAGTATGCCGACAACCGGGAAGTGTGGGAGAACCATACGGTCATCAACCAGATTGACCGCCTTCAGAACGGCGACCTGGCTCTCCTCATCGACTGCGGCGAAAGCGATTTCTTTCTGGAAGTGAACAAGCAACTGCATCAACGCCTGTTGGAGCATAAAATCGACCATGACTTCATCACTCGTCCCGGCGGGCATACGGGAGGATATTGGAATAATTCGGTTGATTATCATGTGCTTTTCTTTAGCAAGTTCTTTGCGAAGTAGGGGAGAGGAGTTAGAGGAGTTAGAGGAGTTAGAGAAGTTAAAGGAGTTAAAGCTCAATACTCCTGCTTATGATTGGCAAGACTATCGAGCTTTAACTCCTGAGCGAAGCGATAACTCCTCTAACTCCTTTAACTCCTAAACAAAGCGATAACTCCTCTAACTCCTAAGCAAAAATCACTCCACCCTGTATCCCCTCCTCCAACTATCCGTCTCCGTCACCGCCGAAGAATTACCGAATATGTCGATTATGACACCTGTGGAAGTCGTGGAAATGGTTACCGCTACCGGTATGTTCTTCTCATCAGTAGTATATCTGTATTCCGTCCATTCCTGCACGTCATCCCCTTCCGGTTCGGTTCGTATCACCATGTGGGCGCTTTGCTTTCCCAATAACCGGGCATAGAGGGCATCCGTGTGGAACGATAGCGGATAGACGTCCGCCAATCGGATGAAAGGCAGTTGGTAGGTATTTTCCAGTTCGCCGGTGCGGCAAAGGGTTTTATACGATTGGTTGTTGAGGGTCTGTACGATGCTTTGCAGATTCCCCGACGTATATTCCAGGTCTGCCGAGGCGGAGACTTCTCCATTTATCTTTTCTTCGATGCGGGTCAGGTAGTCGTCGGTATAAGTGAAGCTGTATTCACGGGTGACGCTGCTTGTCCGGTACGTGCAGGTTTCGGCAAATCCGTTAGCCCCCAACCGGTAGATGGCTTCATTGTCCGACTCGTCCGTCAGGGTCACCTCGTTGCCGGAGTAGGCGAAACCATAGGAGCATTCCAGTTGCTGGTCGTGAGCATACTCCTGCAAGGTGTGGTGTGTGGTCAGCCGGTTGTCCGCGAAAGAATAAGTCTCGGTGATATATACCATGCCGCCGCCGGTCTTGTCCATCACGGTGTCCGTAATCAGAATCTGCGATACTTCGGGAAACGAACCTTTTCCGGCGCGCTTTCGGTTGTCGTCGTTTTCGTCGTCCATGCAGCCTGCAAGCAATCCGATGAGGGCGGACAGCAGCAGGCAGGTGCGGGATAATCTTGTTTTCATACTCTTTTATTTCACGATAAGCCCTTTGCGGAAGCTGCGTTTCACGCTGAAGCTTTTCACGGCGGTCATTTGCGTGGCAGGTTCTTTCTTCGGCAGTTCGATATTGCCTGCAATGATGTTCAGCACGGTGTTCAGCATGAGTTCGTCCGGATTACCTAAAGGAAGAATCGCTTGGGGATAGGCATACTGGTTGACGGACAAGTCCGGCTGGAAGCCGTTCTCGTAGTCCGCCTTCTCCTCGATGTTGAGTACTTCGCACACCACCGGGCGCAGCACCCACGGGAATTTCGGATTCAGGTACGTTTCGGTCGCCACATACTCGCCTTTGGTGGATTCGCCCACCAGCACCACGTTCATGTAGGGTCGCAGGCAGTTCACCAGCATTTCGCCGGCGCCGGCTGTGGTATGCGTGGTGATGACGTATAGCGTGTTGAGGTTCAGGTTCGCCCCTCCTTTCAGCAGTTGGGTGTCCAGAATCAGGTCACGGTCTTTCATGCTTTGCTTGTCGTTGTACTTCAGGAAAGCCAGCGGACTGTCCAGTTTGTCGGCAGGCACCACGATGTCGCCCAGCAGTTGCACGCATTCCATCTCTCCGCCCGCATTGTAGCGGAGGTCGAGCACGAAGTTGTTCACGCCCGCCTGCTTGCATTGCTGCGAGAACCGCCGCAACTCATTGTTATATTCCTGGCTACCGGCGTGAGGACCCGGACTGAAAGCGTTATAAGCCAGATACCCGACCGTCTGCCCCGTTCCCTCCAGTTGGAATATCTTTTCGGCATGGACGGCATTGTCCGTCACCACCCGTGCGGCAGGCAGTTCCACGTCCCGGTCTTCCAGCACTACGCCCACTTTCTGTTTCTCTCCGTCTTCTTCTTCTTCCCCGTTATCCACTTCCTGGAAGGTGTATTTGCCGATGCGCAGTTTCCGGGAACCGCCCTCCGTCAGCCATTCTTCCGTTTTCTTGGTGATGGAGTCGCCGTCTATCAGCATAATCCATTCGCCGCGTTCCAGTCCGGCTTGCGAAGCCGGGGAATCGGGGATGACGTACGAGACAAGCGCGTTGTAGGTGGTGTCGCTGGTGGCCACTTTATATAAGGTGTAGTCGAAGCCGTAGCTCAGTACGGGCGTATTGTCCAGTGTGTCTACGGTGGAGAAGCCTTTGTCCAGCTTAGACAGTTCGCTTTTCAGGAAATCTGCCGGTTCTTTGAAGTAGTTCAGATCCTTCGAGGGCGGGATATCCATATACCACAAGTAGTCTTCCCTCATCACGCTGTCTATCCAGAGGTCCCGTCCCGTCAACGGATAATATTCCTTCCAGCGGTCCACTCCGCAGGAGAACAGGCTTGTCAGGACAAGCAGTCCCGTCAACGGGATAAGTAACAGATTCCTTCTCTTCATCGGTATATTGCATTGATTTCCGGTGCAAAAATAGCGAATAGTTCGTTCATCTACCACAAATATGGTATAAAATTCCCTATCATGTGTCAGTGTCAGTCCGCTTTTTACTCGCTATCTTTGCAGCATCCTGACAAAGGAACCATTATTCACCCGGAAATACAAACTACGATGGAAACAAAGAAATTACATTTCGAGACTTTGCAACTGCATGTAGGGCAGGAACAGCCCGACCCGGCAACCGACGCCCGCGCCGTCCCCATTTATCAGACCACTTCCTATGTCTTTCGCGATTGCGCCCACGCCGCCGCCCGTTTCAGTCTGCAAGACGAGGGAAACATCTACGGACGGCTGACGAACTCCACCCAGGCGGTATTCGAGCAGCGGGTGGCGGCGTTGGAGGGGGGCGTTGCCGCATTGGCGGTAGCTTCGGGTGCGGCGGCCATCACCTATGCTTTTCAGAATATCACCCGTGCGGGCGACCACATTGTTGCCGCCAAAACCATCTACGGAGGAACTTATAACCTGTTGGCGCATACCTTGCCTGCTTACGGCGTTACCGCCACTTTTGTCGATCCTTCCGATTTGTCGAACTTTGAAGCCGCCATACGCCCGAATACGAAGGCGGTCTTTATCGAGACACTGGGGAATCCCAACTGCAACCTTATCGACATCGATGCGGTGGCGGCCATTGCCCACCGTCACGGCATACCTTTGCTGGTCGATAATACTTTCGGCACTCCTTACCTCATCCGTCCCATCGAGCACGGTGCGGATATCGTGGTTCATTCCGCCACCAAGTTCATCGGCGGACACGGCACTTCCCTGGGTGGGGTGATTGTGGATGGCGGCAATTTCGATTGGGCTGCTTCGGACAAGTTTCCGCAATTGTCCGACCCCGATGCCAGTTACCACGGCGTCCGCTTCACCGAGGCTGCGGGGCGGGCGGCTTATGTGGTGCGCATCCGCGCCATTCTGTTGCGCGACATGGGTGCCGCTATCAGTCCGTTCAACGCTTTCATCCTCTTGCAGGGCTTGGAGACGCTTTCGCTCCGGGTGGAGCGGCATGTGGCGAACGCGCTGAAAGTGGTGGATTACTTGCAGCGCCATCCCAAAGTGGCGTGCGTCAACCATCCCTCGCTGCCCGTCCATCCGGACCATGCCTTGTACAGGAAATACTTCCCCCACGGCGCCGGTTCCATCTTCACTTTCGAGGTGAAAGGCGGCGTGCGCGAGGCGCAGACCTTTATCGACCGCTTGCAGATATTCTCTCTGCTGGCAAATGTAGCGGACGTGAAGTCGCTCGTCATCCATCCCGCCACCACCACGCATTCGCAACTGAACGAGCGCGAACTGGCGGAGCAGGGTATCCGTCCGGGCACGGTACGCCTGTCCGTCGGCACGGAGCACATCGACGACTTGCTGGCGGACTTGGAGCAGGCGCTCGATAAGATTTGAATGGAGGGGGTGGGAACACACGACCCGATTGCTTTATGATAATTCAGGCGCGGATTTCACGGATTTCGCGGATTTTTCAGTTCTTCAGTTTGTCGGATTGCAAACCCGACGAGGCGGAGTATATACAGAAAAGAGATTAGCTTCGCTCAAAACATCTTTTGATTAATAACACTAAGGTATAGTCTTCACTACGTTCAGAATGACCGAGGAAATCGTCATTGGTAGCGCAGCCTTAGGCTGAAAGCCTCGTATCTTAAAGCCCGGGGTAGCACCCCGGGGGAAAGATTTATACCCACCCATACGCCCTGTAAGGGCATAAGCGCTATATGTATGCTTATGCCCTTACAGGGCGCAAATGCATTGATTACTTTGATTCCCAGGATGTTATCCTGGGCTTTAAGATACAAGGCTTTCAGCCTTAGGCTGCGCTATCATAACATATCGCAAGGATATTATCACATTAGTCAATTAACACGTTAGTACATTAACACGTTAGTACATTGACACGTTAGTACATTGACACATTAGCACATTATCACATTGACACATTCTGTCATTAGCACATTAGCATATTAGCACATTACCACATTAGCACATTAGCATATTAGCACATTACCACATTATATATAATACTCCACCAAATCCACAATCCCTGCCTTCATCGCATACTTTGTCGCCTCGTGAGCATTATTCACCCCCAGTTTGCGGAAGATGTTTTTGCGGTGGCTGTTTACGGTGTGGAAGCTGAGGTTGCGTTCGGCGGCAATCTCTTTAGTCGTCTTTCCTAAGGCAATCTCTTTCAGCACATACCGTTCGGCGGGAGTCAGGAGCGTGTCTTTCATGGAGGGATGAGGCTCTGCCCCTTTGCCCGTCAGCAGTTGGTTGCTGACGTGGTTGCAGATGAAGCGCTCCTTGCGCGAGGTGCACTGCAAGGCGGTGTGGATTTCCTCTTTGGAACTGTCTTTCAGCACCACCCCGAACGCCGTGCTGCCAAACAACACCTGACGGAGGAAACCGACACTCAGCTCGTCCGAAAACAGCAGCCAGTCCGTCCCCTTGAAGCGTTCGTGCAATATCATCAACTCCTCCGCCCCGCTGAAGTCGAACAGCGTATAGTCCAGAATCACCACCGCATCCGGATGCAGGCGCAACTGGGCAATCAGCTCCCCTTTATTGCCCGCTTCGAGCAACAAAGCCGTCTCCTTCTGCCGGCTCAGCAGAAACATCATGCCTGCTTTCGTGATATCCTGGTTGTCTGCGATGATATATTCCCTCATAACCGATGGTATAAAAAAACTCCGCTGCAAATGTACACTTTTTAAGTGATTTGCAACGGAGTTGGGAGTATATATATTGTAAAGGGCTTACCAGGAACGACCTTTAAAGATATTGGACTGGCTCAGCGGCACTAAGTTTCCGCTCAGTGTCATCGTATTGGAGTTGAAGTTCGGACTGATGGTCACGGTCGCATTGTTGCCGCCGTTGGTCAGCGTCAGGAATATCTGCGCGGAGATGCCGATGCCCTGGATGCTGAAGTTGCAGTTGACGTTTCCGCGTTTGTCGGTACTCATCTGCATATCCGACACCGTGCCGTCTACCGTGACACCGCCGATACCGTTGGGACCCGGATAAACCGTGTTGAAGGCTACCTGCACCGTACCGCGGTCTTGGTTCACTAATACGAAGTTGGTATTCGAGGTCACGAACGCCGTCTGTCCGTTGCGGAACATCACCTGGTTGGCTTCCAGCACAAACTGCTGTGCTTTCAGTGCGGCGACGGCTTCGTCATACGATATGACGTCTTCCGCCTGTTCCTGTGCTCTCAGGCGTGCACGTTCGGCGTCCCGTTGGGCTTTGCGTTCGGCACGGCGCTGTGCTCTACTCTGTTGTGCGTACATGGTGCTGGTCACCATGCTCGCCAGTACTAATGCTGTTAATGCAATAAACTTTTTCATATTCAATTATTGTTTAGGTTTAATAGATGTTCGTTCTAAGTTTATTGCAACAACAATGCTCAGGCGGGATTGTTCACCGGTTTCCTGAATATTTTATATCCGGTGGCGGCTATCAGGATACTCATCAGCGGACTGATAAGGTTGAAAAAGCAGTACGGCAGGTAGGTCAGGGTCGAGACGCTCAGAATCGTGGCTTGCGTCATGCCGCAGGTATTCCAGGGAATCAGTACCGAGGTCACCGTCACGGCATCCTCCGTGGTGCGGCTCAGCAGCCGGCTTTCGTACCCCTTCTTCTCGTACACATTGCCGAACATGTTTCCCGTCAGGATGATGCTGATATACTGGTCTGCCGTAGCCAGGTTGAGAAACAGTCCCGAGCAGACGGTAGACGCCACCATGCTGACCGTGTTCTTCATGAAGCGCACGAATACCGACGTGATACTGCCCAGCATTCCGCTTGCCGTCATCGCGCCTCCGAAGCACATGGCGCAGAGTATCAGCCAGATGGTGTTCATCATTCCCGCCATTCCGCGGGTGGCGACCAGTTCCGTCAGCATCGCGCTGTCGGTTTGCAGGGAGGTGCTGCCGTACAGGCTCATCATCATTCCCTTAAACAAATCCCTGCCGCCGGCAATCTCGTGCAGCAGTTCCGGCTGGAATATCAGGGCGAAGATACCCGCCAGCAGGGTGGAGAGGAATAAGGTAATGATGGATGGCACTTTGCGCGCTATCAGCACGCCCGTCACCACGGGGACTATCAGCAGCCACGGCGTGATGTGGAATTTCGCGTTCAGCGATGCCGAGAACTCGGCTATCTGCCGGGTGCTGTCGGTTTCGTGGGTGAATCCCATCACCGTAAATATAAGGAGGGTCAGGATAAGCGACGGAACGGTGGTAATCATCATATAGCGGATGTGCCGGAACAGCGGGGTGTCGGTGACGGAAGCCGCCAGCACCGTCGTGTCGGACAGTGGCGAAACCTTGTCGCCGAAGTACGCTCCCGAGATGATGGCGCCCGCAATCCAGCCTTCTTCAAATCCCTGTGCCTTGCCTATTCCCATCAGGGCGATGCCGATGGTGGCGATGGTGGTCCACGAGCTGCCTGTCATGACCGACACCAGTGCGCAGATGATGCAGGTGGAGGCGAGAAAGAAGTCGGGATGGATAATCTTTATTCCGTAATAAATCAGTGTGGGCACCACGCCGCTTATCATCCATGCGCTGCTCAGTGCGCCGATAATCAGCAGTATGATAATGGCGGTCGATACGCCGGCGATGTTATTGGTGATTGCCCTTTCGTAATCTTTCCACGGTATGCGGTAGAATGCCATTCCTATCCCTACGCATACGGCTGTGGTGGTGAGCAGCGATACCTGGCTTCCGCCCGTCAGCGCGTCGCTTCCAAAGGTGCGGATGGTGGCAAACAGCATTCCCACCAGAATGACGATGGGGAGCAGGGAGACGAGGGGGGAGGGGATTTTGGTTGGGGAACTCATGTTGTAAAAGTGGTTATATAGTCAGCCATTCCTCCAGTTTTCCTTCATCCAGACGTTTGAAGACCGATTGTCCGTCTTCTCTGTCTACGGTGATGATATCGGAGGGGTCGAAGCAGTCTACAAAGTTGGGTGACTGGGTGGAGACGATAATCTGGCTTTTGTGTGATGCCATGCGTACTAAAGCGGCCAGTTTATTGATGGCTACCGGGTGTAACCCTAATTCGGGTTCGTCAATCAATATTACTGGGGGAGGAGCCGGTTGCATCAGAAGCGTTGCCAAGGCAATGAAGCGAATCGTACCATCCGAGAAATTATAAGCATTCAGGTACATATCGCTGTTCTTTTCTTTCCACTCCAACTGAATATGCTGTTCATTAGTTCTTTCGGGCTTTAAGTCGAACCGCTCGAAATAGGGTGCAATGGAGCGGACCGTTCCTTCAATCTTTTTAAAGTCTTTAGGATACTTCTCCGAAAGGAAGTAGAGGAATGCCGCTAAGTTGGAGCCGTCTTCCCGCAAATACGTATTATCCGAAATATTGCACAACCTTTTCATGGCGGAAGTCTCGCTTGTATCATGGAAGTGATAAACGTGGAAACTGTCCAGATAGTCCTTGATATATTCGACATGACTGTATTTGTTTGATATTTCCAGCTCGTCCACCGCGCCGTCCCAAGTCATCTTATCCCATTTTGTGTAATCTTTTCCATCAAGTCCTTTGCCATTGAAGTAATTCCCGGCATATTCGATATAGGCTTTATTCGTCTGGTTCGGAGTCAATTTAAAGAAGAATGCGTTCGCGTTGGAAAAGTCAAGCAGTCCTTCTATATATTTTGATTGTTTCCTGCCAAAATACAATAAGTTCTCAATTCCACCATGATCCATGGTATAGGTACCTAAGCGTTGGTTGTAAATCGAATTTACAAGCTTGAAGAAAGAGAGAAGGTTACTCTTTCCCACGCCATTGGAGCCTATTAAGATATTCTGCCTGCCCAACGTCAGTGCGCAATGTCTTATTGACCGGAAATTTTCTATAATAACTTGCTCAATCATACAATTATCCAAATTTGATTTTTCAAAGATAAGCGATTCTCACCAAACAACAAACTTCTGTTTGCTATGTTTTTGCATTTTACAACAAAGAGACAAAGGGAGGCCTTTCTTTTTAAGACAGGGAGGGAAGTTTTAGACAGAAGAACAAAAGAACATATTCTTTCCCGGGTATTAACTTATTTTTTGTGTTTTACTCAACACAATGTTTTTCATCAAAAAACCGTCATCCGTCACTTTTAGGGTTAAGATAGACATACATAGAGGGTTATGTGGTGACGGATTGAGTGACGGTTGGTGACGGTTTTCCCGAACCGTCACTCTTTTTGGCGTGTTTTTGGCGGAATATCGACGGTAATAAGTTGGTATACAGTTGGTCAGTGTCATTTTCCGGATTACGCCCAATTTTTGTTAAACGGGCTCAGAATCGGGGGGATTTAAGGGGTTTTGATGAGAAATGCACGAGGTTGGGGTCTGAAACGCTTGTGGGTTTTGTCGGAAACCCCTGTATATAATGGAAGAAAGCAGCAGGGAGAATGCGGTAAAGGTGGATGAATTTCTTTGTTTTCCGGTCGGGGGCTGTGCGGCCCGCGCAGGAAAACCGGAGAGCCCTCGCTTGCGGGCTGTGCAGCCCGCGGTCGAGGGACGAAGATTAACATCAAGGTTTGTCATAAAAAGTACAGGGTTGAGGCGGTTTTTTGCTTCGCATTTGTTGCATTATACACGGGCGTTTCAGGAGTCGGGCAAGGGCTTTTCGCCGGTTGCGAACGGGTTTTCCGGGGATTTGTTGCCCATTTCTTTTTGATAATCCTCGAAGAAATCGTGATCCAGAATTTGGGAAATTCGCAGCAGGAGCTCCGTGTCGATGCTCTTGCGCTTGAAGATGTTGTACACATTGGTGCGTTCGCAATAGAGTTTCTGGGCGAACCAGGTGACGGTGCGTTCTTGGCGGTGGAGTTCTTCTTCGATAAGTTTCCCAATGTGTACCATAGATGTCTGTTTGTAAAAAAGGCGGAACCATTCGTGACTTATCCAACTCTAAGGCACCGCCAAGCACCCGACTCAAGAATAAGTACGAACAGTTCACGCCCATAGAGCGCGAACTTTCACTTACTTATTCTCTTGAGTCTTCAAATTGGCGGTTTTTAGAGTTGAGAATAAGAGCTAAAGCTCAATATCTACTAAGTATCAAATGGAAACGCTATTCCGTTTATTTGTTTATTTATGTTTCACAAGTTGGATGTTGCAGGTGACACATCTTCCTTTGATTTAAATTGTTGATAAATCAGAGGTACTGCATCCTGTCTGCTTTCTGTCTCTTATACACATCTGACGCTGCCGACGAAGCTAGAAGTG
>ENA-OYYE01000418-OYYE01000418.1-human-gut-metagenome-genome-assembly--contig:-NODE-418-length-22509-cov-8.258573_pt1 | contig 22509 bp, 21 predicted proteins | sample MGYA00243244_ERZ653437 | MGnify/ENA primary metagenome ERZ653437 (study PRJEB26926, sample SAMN06165130) | human gut metagenome | biome: ENVO:00009003; feature: ENVO:2100002; material: ENVO:00002003...
CCATTAAAGGCGGACTGGAAGGACTGGTCATCGGCGAAGTGCTGACATGCGAAGCCCATCCTAATTCGGACCACATGCACATCACGACCGTCAACCTGGGACAGGGCGAACCTGTGCAGATTGTATGCGGAGCGCCGAATGTGGCTGCCGGACAGAAAGTAGTCGTTGCCACGCTGGGTACGAAACTGTATGATGGCGATGAATGTTTTACCATCAAGAAGTCAAAGCTTCGCGGCGTTGAATCCAACGGTATGATTTGCGCTGAAGACGAAATCGGTATCGGTACCGACCATGCAGGTATCATTGTGCTGCCTGAAACGGCTGTACCGGGAACGCTTGCCAAGGATTATTATAACATCAAGAGCGACTACGTGCTCGAAGTGGATATCACTCCCAACCGTGCCGACGCTTGTTCGCACTATGGCGTGGCGCGCGACTTATACGCTTACCTGGTGCAGAATGGAAAGCAGACCGCGCTGAGGAAACCGTCGGTAGAGGGTTTCGCCGTAGATAACCATGATCTGGATATCCGGGTTACGGTAGAGAATAGCGAGGCATGTCCCCGTTATGCCGGCGTGACGGTGAAGGGAGTAACCGTGAAGGAGAGTCCCGAATGGTTGCAGAACAAACTTCGCATCATCGGTTTGCGCCCTATTAATAATGTAGTGGATATCACCAACTATATCGTACATGCTTTCGGCCAGCCGCTTCACTGCTTCGACGCCGATAAGATTAAAGGCGGCGAGGTAATCGTTAAGACCATGCCCGAAGGCACTCCGTTCGTTACTTTGGATGGAGTGGAGCGTAAGCTGAACGAACGCGACCTGATGATCTGCAATAAAGAAGAAGCCATGTGCATTGCGGGTGTTTTCGGCGGACTGGATTCCGGTTCAACGGAGGCTACGAAAGACGTCTTCCTTGAAAGCGCTTATTTCCATCCCACCTGGGTGCGTAAGACCGCCCGTCGCCACGGCTTGAATACCGACGCTTCTTTCCGCTTTGAAAGAGGTATCGACCCCAATATCACCCTCTACTGTCTGAAGCTGGCTGCCATCATGGTGAAAGAACTTGCCGGCGGTACCATCTCCTCGGACATAAAAGATGTGTGCGCCGCTCCTGCCAGCGATTTCAGGGTGGAGCTTTCTTATGAAAAGGTACATTCATTGATTGGCAAAGTCATTTCGGCAGAAACAATAAAGAGCATCGTCACCAGTCTGGAAATGAAGATTGTGGATGAAACCGCCGAAGGACTAACGCTGGATGTTCCTCCATACCGGGTAGACGTACAGCGGGATTGTGATGTGATAGAAGATATCCTTCGCATCTACGGATATAATAATGTGGAGATTCCGACTACCCTGAAGTCCAGCCTGACCACGAAAGGCGAGCATGACAAGTCCAATAACTTGCAGAACCTGATTGCCGAGCAGTTGGTAGGATGCGGTTTCAATGAGATACTGAACAATTCGCTGACGCGCGCCGCCTATTATGACGGTCTGGAATCTTATCCGTCACAGAACCTCGTGATGCTGATGAATCCGTTGAGTGCGGACTTGAACGCGATGCGCCAGACGCTCCTGTTCGGTGGTCTGGAAAGTATCGCTCACAACGCCAACCGTAAAAACGCCGATTTGAAGTTCTTTGAATTCGGCAACTGCTATTACTTCCACGAAGAAAAGAAGAATCCGGAAAAGCCGCTTGCCGCTTACGAAGAGAATTATCACCTCGGCTTGTGGGTGACCGGCAAGAAGGTTTCCAATTCGTGGGCGCACCCCGGCGAGGACAGTTCCGTATACGAGCTGAAGGCTTATGTGGAAAATATTTTCGCCCGTCTGGGATTGCAGATGCGCGACTTGGTGACAGGTAATTATGCGGACGACCTCTATGCGGCGGCATTGTCCGTGCATACCAAAGGAGGCAAACGCCTGGCTACGTTCGGTGTTGTCGCCCGAAAGGTATTGAAGGCGTTCGACATCGACAACGAAGTGTATTATGCCGACCTGAACTGGAAGGAGCTGATGAAAGCTATCCGGAACGTGAAGGTCAGCTATACGGAACTCTCCAAGTTCCCGGCTGTGAAACGCGACTTGGCGCTGCTGATTGACAAGAAGGTGCAGTTTGCCGAAATTGAGAAGATTGCCTATGAAACGGAGAAGAAGTTGCTGAAAGAAGTTTCCCTCTTCGATGTCTATGAAGGCAAGAATCTGGAAGCCGGTAAGAAATCGTATGCCGTGAGCTTCTTGCTGCAAGACGAAACGCAGACCTTGAACGACAAGATGATTGATAAAATCATGTCGAAACTGGTTGCTAATCTGGAGAGCAGGCTGGATGCGAAGTTGCGATGAGGAGAATGAAAAAGGTAAAATGAAGAATGTAAAGTGTAATTTATAATTTAAAATATTGTTCCAATGGGAAGAGCATTTGAATATAGAAAGGCTGCCAAACTGAAAAGATGGGGCCACATGGCTAAGACTTTTACAAGACTGGGTAAACAAATCGCTATCGCTGTAAAAGCCGGCGGGCCGGAACCGGAGAATAATCCGACCCTGCGTTCTGTAATCGCTACCTGTAAGCGTGAAAACATGCCGAAGGATAACATCGAACGTGCCATCAAAAACGCAATGGGTAAAGACCAGAGCGACTATAAAGGCATGACTTATGAAGGATACGGCCCTCACGGAGTAGCTGTGTTCGTAGATACATTGACGGATAATCCTACCCGTACGGTGGCGGATGTTCGCAGCGTATTCAACAAGTTCGGCGGAAACCTCGGTACAATGGGTTCTCTGGCTTTCCTTTTCGACCATAAGTGCGTGTTTACTTTCAAGAAGAAAGACGACATGGATATGGAAGAATTTATCCTCGACATGATTGACTTCGACGTCGATGAAGACTACGAAGTGGATGATGAAGAAGGAACAATTACTATCTATGGCGATCCGAAGAGCTATGCCGCTATCCAGAAACACCTGGAAGAATGTGGGTTTGAAGATGTCGGTGGTGAGTTTACTTACATTCCTAATGATACGAAGGATGTGGAACCCGAACACCGTGAGACAATCAATAAGATGGTAGAACGTCTGGAAGAATTTGACGACGTACAGACAGTTTACACTAATATGAAACCGGAAGAAGGCGAAGAAGAATGACCTGCAATTATAGAACGAAAGGTACATGCAGTACCAATATCGAACTGGAAGTTGAAGAGGGAGTAATCAAAAGCGTGGCTTTCTGGGGTGGATGCAACGGAAACCTGCAAGGCATTTCCCGCCTGGTGACGGGGATGCCTGCCAAGTCGGTGATCGATATGCTGGAAGGCATCCGTTGCGGAACACGCTCCACATCGTGCCCCGACCAGTTGTGCAAGGCTTTGCATGAAATGGGGTATTGATTTATCCGTGCTGCTAATTCTTTTAGGCACGGATTACGCGGAAAATCACGGAAAAGTTTAAAAAATCCGTGAAAATCCGCGTAATCCGTGCCTAAGTTTTATCAGACAGTGAGCTGGCCTCATTCTCTCTCTTCCGTAGGGGATGCTTGTTTATTTTAAACTTTAATGCCGCATATTTGTTATAAATTGATTACTTTTACGACTTAAAAAAAAGACGCACAACTATGAAGAATATTCTCAAAGACTTGAAACGGAAAGACCACAAGCGCTATCTGGGCGGTTGGGACGTCTTTAAATATATCGGTCCGGGACTGCTGGTAACGGTCGGCTTCATCGATCCCGGAAACTGGGCATCCAATTTTGCCGCCGGTTCGGAATTCGGCTATTCGCTGCTGTGGGTGGTGACCTTGTCCACGCTGATGCTGATTATCTTGCAGCATAATGTGGCGCATCTGGGAATCGTAACGGGGTTGTGCCTTTCGGAAGCCGCGACGCAATATACTCCCAAATGGGTGTCGCGTCCCATTCTGGGTACTGCCGTATTGGCTTCCATCTCTACCTCGCTGGCGGAAATCCTGGGTGGAGCTATTGCCTTGCAGATGCTTTTTAAGATTCCGATCGTCTGGGGGTCGGTACTGACAACCGTTTTTGTCTTCATCATGCTGTTCACCAATTCTTATAAGAAAATCGAGCGGGCGATCATCGCATTTGTTTCTGTCATCGGGCTTTCGTTTATCTATGAGCTGTTTCTGGTGAAAATAGACTGGCCGGTAGCGGTGCAGGGATGGGTGACACCTTCGTTCCCCGAAGGCAGTATGCTGATTATCATGAGCGTGCTGGGAGCTGTGGTGATGCCGCATAATTTGTTTCTGCATTCGGAAGTGATACAGAGTCACGAATACAATAAGAAGGACGATGCGTCCATACGCAAGGTGCTGAAATATGAATTGTTCGACACCTTGTTTTCGATGATTATAGGCTGGGCCATCAACAGTGCGATGATCTTGCTGGCTGCCGCTACCTTCTTTCAGGGAGGTATCCAGGTGGAAGAACTTCAGCAGGCGAAGTCACTGCTCGAACCCTTGTTGGGAAGCGGCGCGGCGGTGGTATTTGCCTTGGCATTGCTGATGGCGGGTATTTCGTCGACGATTACCAGCGGCATGGCGGCAGGTTCTATCTTTGCCGGGATATTCGGTGAATCCTACCATATAAAGGATAGCCATTCGCAACTGGGGGTAGTGCTTTCGTTAGGCATCGCTCTGCTGTTGATATTCTTCATCGGCGACCCGTTCAAAGGATTAATTATCTCACAAATGATATTGAGCATACAATTGCCTTTTACCGTATTTCTTCAGGTCGGTCTTACTTCATCCCGCAAGGTGATGGGGCAATATGTGAACACGAAATGGAGTACCTTCGTACTTTATACGATTGCGGCGGTTGTCACGGTTCTGAATATCATGTTACTGATTTCCGGATTCGCATGAAAACAGAACAATCAGTCATATCTATTTTGCCGATGACTTCGGAAGAGTCGGGCAGGGGAGGAGCCGGACTGACCATACACTATGATTTTGTCGATACCGTTCACGGCGAACTCTTGATAGCATCCACCCATAAAGGCGTATGCTATCTGGCGTTCGTGACGCAGGGGCAGGAAGCGGTGCTGGCGGAACTGAAACAGCAGTTTCCCCGTGCCATCTATCGGCGGCAGAGCGATGAATGGCAGGAAAAGGCACTCGCGGCTTTGCCAATGGACGCTGCCTGTCAGCATCCTGTCACTCTGCACCTGAAAGGTACGGACTTTCAGTTGAGCGTATGGAAAGAACTGTTGAAGATACCCCGGGGCACTGTAACTTCATACGGAAAAATAGCCGTGGCCCTGCAACGACCGAAAGCCTGTCGTGCCGTAGGAACTGCCGTAGGAGACAATCCGGTTTCTATATTAATTCCCTGCCATCGGGTGCTGCGCACGGATGGTGCTTTGGGAGGATATCATTGGGGGCTTGAACGCAAAATCCATTTATTGGAATGCGAACTCAAAAACTCATAAACTAACGAACTCATAAACTAACGAACTTAAAAACTCACAAACTTAAAATGAAAATCATCACCTACAATGTAAATGGTTTGCGCGCCGCCGTTACCAAGGGATTTCCCGAATGGCTGGCGAAAGAAAATCCGGATGTGCTTTGCATCCAGGAAACAAAATTGCAGCCCGACCAATACCCCGCGGAAGCGTTGGAAGCATTGGGCTATAAACATTATTTATATTCCGCCCAAAAGAAAGGATATAGCGGCGTAGCGATTCTCAGCAAACAAGAACCCGACCACGTGGAATACGGAATGGGAATGGAAGAATATGACAGCGAAGGCCGTTTCATTCGGGCGGATTACGGCGATTTGTCGATTGTAAGCGTTTACCATCCTTCCGGGACAAGCGGAGACGAGCGCCAGGCATTCAAGATGGTTTGGCTGGAAAAGTTTACGGAATATGTGCTGGAACTGCAACGTACCCGTCCCAAACTCATTTTGTGCGGAGATTATAATATCTGCCATGAAGCCATCGATATTCACGACCCTATCCGCAATGCGACAAACAGCGGGTTCCTGCCGGAAGAGCGGGAGTGGATGACGCGTTTCCTGGAAGCCGGATTTATCGATTCGTTCCGCTTTCTTTATCCGGACAAGCAGGAATATACGTGGTGGAGTTACCGTTTTAACTCCCGGGCGAAGAACAAGGGGTGGCGCATCGATTATTGCATGGTCAACGAACCGGTGCGTTCCCTGCTTAAAGATGCAAAGATATTGAACGATGCCGTACATTCGGACCACTGTCCGATGTCGTTAGAAATAACAGTGTGAAATGGAAGAGAGGATGACAGAACGGATAGAAAGGGCAGTGGAACTGTTTAAAAGCGGATACAACTGCTCGCAATCGGTAGTGGCGGCTTTTGCCGATATGTACGGATTTACGACGGAACAGGCCTTGCATATGTCTGCTTCTTTTGGCGGCGGTATCGGGCGGATGAGACAGACTTGCGGTGCCGCCTGCGGCATGTTTCTTCTGGCCGGACTGGAAAAATGCGCTATCGAGGGAAGTGACCGTGAAAGTAAGGCGGCAAATTACAAATTGGTGCAGGAACTGGCGGAAGAATTCAAAAAACGTAACGGTTCCATGATTTGCGCAGAGCTTCTGAAATTGAAAAAAACGGAAGTTTCTTCGGTTCCGGAAGAGCGTACCGAGCAGTATTATGCCAAGCGTCCCTGTGCGAAAATGGTGGAAGTTGCGGCTACTATTTGGGCGGAATACTTGGAAAAGCAACAGAAATAAGACTTTTTTAGCTGTTTTTCTGACATTATAATGAAAAAAAACGCAGATAATGTGTTATATAACATGAAAATAACTATCTTTGCCCCCAAAATAAAGTCTGATTCTTTTTGATGGGAGCCGGATTTTAAAGCATGTCTAACTAAAAACAAAAAGAAAATGTTAAAAGAAAAAGCTGGTGAAACTGCAGGAAAAATTTGGAATGCACTGAATGAGACTGAAGGTTTAACTGCTAAACAAATCAAGAAAGCTACTAAATTGGTAGACAAGGACTTGTTCCTGGGCCTCGGATGGCTGTTGAGAGAAGATAAGATTTCCGCTGAGGAAGTTGAAGGCGAACTCTTCGTAAAATTGGTTTAAGAAGCAACAAGCTTGTTATAAAAAATGCGTTGATACATTGATTGTTATCAACGCATTTTTTATTTAAAACAATTCGAGGAAAGTTTAATGGGCCACTTCTACATTCCGTTTAGATACGGAAACCGTAAAAATGGTATTTCAATCCGTAATTTAGATAATAATGCATCGGGAGATGCTGAGTAACTTTGCAAAGTGAAACAAGACAATAGATTACAATAACCATTAAGAATCAGATATATGAGTACGGATCATAAAATCAGCCGCAGGGATGCCCTGAAACGTATGGGGGCTACCGTGGTAAGCGGTGCTATCGCATCCTCAGGACTGCTCTCGCTGGCATCCTGCGAGACGAAAAGAAACAAACGCATCATCTTTTATTTTACCGGAACGGGGAATTGCCTGTATATCGCCCGCCAATTGGCAGGAGAAAATACGGAACTGCTGAGTATTCCGCAGTTGGTGAAACGGGGAAAGTATGAATTCGAGGCTGACGAGATTGGTATCGTTTATCCCATCTACGGACATATGCCGCCCAATATGGTAAGGGAGTTCATCCGGAAAGCAAAACTGAAAGCCGGATATAAGTTTGCCGTTCTGACATACGGCGCAAGAAAGTGCGATGCGGTGGAGATTTGGGACAGAGTGTCCCGGAAAGCAGGTCATGAGTTCGACTACATCGGAACCATCATCATGGTGGATAACTGGCTGCCCAACTTCGACATGAACGAGCAGATTAAAATAGATAAGCATATTCCGGAAAACCTGCAGAAGATAACGGCGGACATCAACGGGCAGAAACATTGGCACGAACCGGTGACGGAAGAAGAACGTCAGCAGCATCAAGGCTTCATGCAACGGAGCGGCCTCGACCCCGAGGTGGGCTTCTTGATGAAAAGCGAGAAATGCTTTACCGTGACCGACGCCTGCATCGACTGTGGTATCTGTACCTACGTGTGTCCGCGCGGTAACTACGAGCTGACCTCCGGAGGAGCCAGGATGGCCGGTGACTGTGAATTCTGCTTCGCCTGCATACAGAACTGCCCGCAACGGGCTATTCAATTCGCCAAACCGGAAAAAGAAGGCTCATTCCCGGACGGAACGGAAAAGAACCCCAACGCAAGATACCGCAATGAACATATTTCGTTGATGGACCTTAAACTGGCGAACAATCAGAAACTTTAATCAACCCGATAAAGCGAAGATGATATGCTGAGAAAAATAAGATTGACACTTGCCGTGCTGTTCTTTATGGCGGTTACGGCACTGTTCCTCGACTTTACGGGAACCCTTCATGCGTGGTTGGGCTGGACAGCCAAGATACAATTGCTGCCCGCACTACTGGCATTGAACGTGGGAGTAGTTGTTTTACTGGTTCTGCTGACACTTCTTGTGGGTCGGGTTTATTGCTCGGTCATTTGTCCGTTGGGCGTATTTCAGGACATCGTATCGTGGATAAGCGGTCAACGGAAAAAGAAGAAATACCGCTTCTCCTACTCATCCGAAGTGAAGTGGCTGCGCTACGGAGTGCTGGGATTCTTTGTTATTGCCCTGATAGCCGGTGCAGGCTCTTTCGTGGCATGGCTGGCTCCTTACAGTGCTTACGGGCGTATCGCCGCCAACCTTTTTGCTCCGGTATACCGGTGGGGAAATAATCTGCTGGCCTACTTTGCCGAACGTGCGGACAGTTACGCTTTTTACGAAACGGAGGTCTGGATGAAGGGCCTGCCTACGTTTGTTATTGCTGCGGTTACATTCATTGTACTGGTTGTATTGGCATGGCGCAACGGGCGAACCTATTGCAACACGATTTGTCCGGTGGGTACGATATTGGGATTTTTTTCCCGTTTCTCGTTGTTCCGTCCGGTGCTCGATGCGGAGAAGTGCAAGCATTGCAGTCTCTGCTCGCGCCGTTGCAAAGCCGCCTGCATCGACTCTAAGAACCACCGCATCGACTACAGCCGTTGCGTGGCATGTATGGATTGTTTAGACACCTGCAAGCATGATGCGCTTCGGCTGCAATGCCGTTGGAAAAAAACGGAGAAGGCTGCGGTCGCCTCTCCGGTACAAGGGGCAAGTTCCGAACAGATAAACACCGCTTGCCGCAGTTTTCTCTCTGCCACAGCCGTGCTTGCCGCTACATCGGTAGTGAAAGCGCAAAAGAAGAAAGTGGATGGGGGATTGGCAGTGATCGAAGACAAGAAGATACCGGTACGTGCCACGCCGATTGTACCGCCGGGTGCCTGGAGCGCACGTAACTTTGCCAATCATTGTACAGCCTGCCAGCTCTGCGTGTCGGCTTGTCCCAACAACGTACTTCGCCCCTCGACTGAATTGGCGAAACTGATGCAGCCCGAAATGTCATACGAACGGGGCTATTGTCGCCCGGAGTGCACACGCTGTTCTGACGTATGCCCTGCCGGGGCCATCCGTCCGATCACTATCGAGGAGAAATCATCCACCCGTATCGGCCATGCCGTATGGGTCAGGAAGAACTGCATACCGCTGACTGACGGCGTAGAATGCGGCAATTGTGCCCGCCATTGTCCTTCAGGGGCGATACTGATGATTCCCTCTGACAGCGACGATGTAAACTCCGTCAGAATACCCGTTATCAATGCCGAGCGGTGCATCGGATGCGGAGCGTGTGAAAACTTGTGTCCGGCACACCCGTTCAGTGCCATCTATGTAGAGGGGCACAGTATGCATAGTGTGATGTAGAACTTTATAAGCAAGAAAAGATATGAACGATCAAGATAAACCGAAGAAAGTGCTGTCCCGCCGGGACTTTTTGAAAACGATGGGAGCCGCCGGAGTAGCCGCTACCGGACTGACGGCATGTGTGGGACAGGATAAGCGCGGAACTTCCTCTGCCACTGCCGGAGAGATTCCTGCCGACCAAATGGTCTACCGGACCAGTCCGACCTCCGGCGATAAAGTTTCATTGCTGGGTTTCGGCATGATGCGTCTGCCCTCTGTCGGCGGACGCAGCGCCCGTGAAGGGAACGAGGAAATCGACCAGGAGACGGTAAACGAACTGGTGGACTATGCCATCGCCCACGGCGTGAACTATTTCGACACGTCACCCGCCTATTGCCGGGGAAAATCGGAACACGCTACGGGAATCGCCCTGAGCCGCCATCCGCGCGAGAAGTATTTCATTGCTACCAAACTTTCTAATTTCTCCCCGGCTACGTGGAGCCGCGAGGCCTCCATTGCCATGTACCGCAATTCGCTGAAAGAATTGCAGGTGGACTATCTGGACTATCTGTTGCTGCACGGCGTCGGCATGGGAGGGGGAATGGAGGAGTTTGAGAACCGGTACATAAAAAACGGTATCCTCGATTTTCTGCTGGAAGAACGCAAGGCGGGCCGTATCCGTAACCTCGGCTTTTCCTATCACGGCGATGTCAGGGTGTTTGATTACCTGCTTTCCCGGCATGATGAATACCGGTGGGACTTTGTACAGATTCAGTTGAACTATCTGGACTGGAAGTATGCCAAGCAAATCAATCCGATGAATACCGATGCCGAATACTTGTATAATGAACTGAGCAAACGGGGAATCCCTGCCGTCATCATGGAACCATTGTTGGGCGGTCGTCTCTCCAATGTGCCGGGCACTATCGTCGCCCGCCTCAAACAGCGTGAACCGGAGATGAGCGTAGCTTCGTGGGCGTTCCGTTTTGCCGGAAGTCTGCCCGGCGTATATACCGTATTGAGCGGTATGACCCGCATGGAACATTTGCAGGACAACCTGCGTACTTACGCTCCCTTGAAGCCGTTGACGGAAGATGATTTCAACTTTCTGCAAGAGACGGCTACGCAGATGATGCAATTCAATACCATTCCCTGTAACGACTGTAAGTATTGTATGCCTTGCCCTTACGGTCTGGATATTCCTGCCATCCTACTTCATTACAACAAATGCCTGAACGAAGGTAATATCCCGGAGAGTGCGCAGGATGAGAATTACCGGAAAGCGCGCCGGGCTTATCTGGTTGGATATGACCGGAGTGTTCCGAAGTTGCGGCAGGCAAATCGCTGTATTGGTTGCAACCAGTGCAGTGTTCATTGCCCGCAGGGCATCGACATCCCGGGAGAGCTGCATCGGATAGATGCGTATGTGGAACGATTGAAACAGGAAATAGGGTGAGGAGCGATTGGATTCAATTGTTGCAGCAATTGAATCTATCCTCTATATTCCGTAGGATTCACCCCTAAATGTTGCTGAACGTATCGGCTGAAATAGGCGGGTGATGAAAATCCGAACATATCGGAAATCCGAACGAATGTAAGTGACTTGTCGCGGAGCAGGCGGGATATGTCGAGCGTGGTATAGCGATTTATCCAGTAGTTGGCTGCATAACCGCTTACTTTCTTCGAGACCTCCGAGAGATATTTCGAAGTGACACACAGGCAGTCGGCATAATAGGTCACTTCCCGATGTTCACGGTAGGTTCCGTTCTCCAGCATATTGAGGAAACGGCTCATAATGGAAGCGTTCTGTGTGGAGATGTTGTCTTCGCCATAAAGATGGGAGTGGAAATCGAAGAAGTCGAGTATCAGCATCTGTATGGAGGCGATAAGCATATCGCGGTAAAAATGGTGGTCTGTGTTTCGTAGTCGTTGTTCAACCAACTCAAAATCATGGAAACATAATTCCTGCTGTTCGGCGGTCAGGTGCATGATGGGATTGAGGAACAGGGAGAGTTGCCCCTTCATACCGTAGTTACTTTGCGGTGTACTCAATACGATGAAGCCCGATGTAATATAGATTACCTTTACACGAAAATCTTCCGAGGGACGAATCCGTTCTACCAACTTTCCTTTGCGCACAATTATTAGATCGCCGGCGTGCAGTTCACGTTCTTGTCCGTTGTATTCCAACCGACAAGTTCCGGACAGGCAGAGAGCATGTGCCAGATAATTGCTGTAAACATCCGTCCCTAATCCTGTGAGCGTATCGGTTATTATAATGTTCTCTGTTTCTCCCATCTTGTTTTTTTCGGTTCATGTGCAAATATACATATTACCAGGTATATAATTGATCTTTCCAATAAAAATCATATAGCCTTTTCTTTGCATCTTATCCCGTTTTTTTCTGAAACAATTTCTTATCTTTGCGCCATGACTTACAAAGAAGCACAATCCTTATATACTCGTCTTACCTCTATTGCTATCGGTGTACCTGTCAAAGGCTGCCTGATTCAATATTTGTCTATCGGTCCCACCGATTGGGAAGAAATGAGCGATTTCATGAACTTGCGTATTCAGAAAGGAGAAGAAGCCGCCTTGATCGAGTTCGACCGGCTGGGTAAAAGCCTTTCGGTATATGGCGTATCGGTTAAAAAAGGCGACGGCGTTCCTCATTGGGAGATGACCGTTATGGATGATTGGGAATTAATGATAAGCAATTAAGAATTGGACGGAGGGGGGGAAAGTGAATTGAACACAGAGTCACGGAGACACAGAGGATTTTAATATATTCAAAATAAAAACTCTGTACCTTCGTGTCTCTGTGTTCAGTTTTTAAACAGTGCGTTTTGATACACTCTCGTTCAATCTTTAAATAAGACTGTTTATCCCAACGTGATCGGTTCGTATTTCAGACCGAAGACGTCGGCTACAGCCTTGTAGGTCACCCGGCCTTCTACCACATTCAGTCCTAAAGCCAGGGCGGGGTCGTCTTGGCATGACTGCCGCCAACCTTTATTTGCTAAGGCGACGGTGTAGGGCAGGGTGGCGTTGGTGAGCGCCATTGTCGAGGTGAAGGGTACGGCGCCGGGAATGTTGGCTACGGCGTAGTGTACGATGCCGTCCACCACATAGGTCGGTTCGCTGTGGGTGGTGGGGTGTGAGGTCTCGAAGCATCCTCCCTGGTCGATGGCGACGTCTACGAGTACGGTGCCCGGTTTCATCAGACGCAACATGTCCTTCGTTATAAGGTGGGGAGCTTTGTCGCCGGGGATAAGCACGGAGCCGATGACAAGGTCGATGGTGGGAAGCTCCATCTCGATGTTGCGCGAGGAGGAGTAGAGTGTCTTCACGTTCTTGGGAAGCACTTCGCTGAGGTAGCGCAGGCGGGTGAGGTTGATGTCGGTTATCATCACTTCGGCACCCATTCCGGCAGCCATTTGGGCGGCATTGGTACCAACGATACCGCCTCCTAATATCAGCACCCGTGCAGGACGCACACCCGGAACACCGCCCATCAGTTTGCCTTTTCCGCCTTGAGGCTTTTCAAGGAAGCGGGCGCCTTCTTGTATGGACATCCGTCCGGCGACTTCGCTCATCGGAATGAGGAGGGGGAGGGAATGGTCGGCTTTTTCCACTGTCTCGTAGGCGATGCAGACACCGCCGCTCGCTATCATGGCTTCCGTCAGTTCTTTATCGGCCGCAAAGTGAAAGTAGGTAAAGACTACCTGTCCTTTCTTAATCAGTTTGTACTCGGGCGCGATGGGTTCTTTCACCTTGACAATCATGTCGGCTGCCGCATACACGTCTCCGATACCCGGCAGGATGTGTGCACCTGCCGCGATGTAGTCGTCGTCAGAGAATCCGCTGCCCATACCGGCTGTTGCCTGCACATAGACAGTGTGTCCGTTTTTCACCAGTTCGGCTACTCCGGCCGGAGTCATTCCGACGCGATTCTCGTTGTTCTTGATTTCTTTGGGTACTCCGATAATCATAGTGTCATCTTTTATTTGTTAAACATGGTGCAAGATAGTGAATTCTCTTACTCGGTGTTATTGGGGAGGGGGTGTTTTAGAGCAGGTTTTTATTGGAGTAGTTAGAGTAGTTAAAGTAGGTAGAGGAGTTAAAGGAGGTAAGTAGGTAGGGGAGTTAAAGGAGTTAGGAGGAGTTAGAGGAGTTAAAGCTCGATACTCTTCGTGATGTTTCCGTTTTTATAAACAGGACTATCGGGCTTTAACTCCTAACGAAGTGATAACTCCTTTAACTCCTTCTAACTTCTTTAAGTCCTCTAACTCCTTGAATGCAGCGTTAACTCCTTCCCTCAATTATTAGGCTAACCAAACTATTCTTTTTATATTTGCATTCATTTATAAAAACAGCACATGGGCTATAATCGTATGAAGCACTCTATATTTTTCTTTTTATTGTTTACGGCGGGTATTTGGCAGAGCGGATTTTCGCAGGAATTGCCGGATACACCGTCGGCTTCTTTTATTCCTCCGTTCGATTTTCCGATAACTTTCTCCGGTAACTTCGGTGAGATACGGGCAAACCACTTTCACGGTGGGCTGGACTTCAAAACCGGGGGGACTATCGGCAAACCGGTACGCGCTCTTTCGGACGGGTATATCTCCCGCATCCGGGTAACACATGGTTCGGGCTATGTGCTCGATGTGGCTTATGATAACGGTTACACCACCATCAACCGCCACTTGAGCGCATTCCGTTCACCGATTGCCGAACGAGTGGAAGCCTTGCAGTATGAAAAAGAAAGTTGGGAAGTGGAGATAACTCCGGAATCGGGCGAATATCCCGTCAAGGCAGGGCAGGTGATAGCCCTCAGCGGCAATACAGGATATTCTTTCGGTCCTCATCTTCATCTGGACGTTTTCGAAACAGACACGGAGGATTACGTAGACCCTCTTCCTTTTTTCCGCTCGAAAGTAAAGGACCGCACTGCGCCCCGTGCCGAAGGTATCATGCTGTTTCCACAGTCCGGTAAGGGAGTGGTAGAGGGAAAACCGACACGTCAAACCTTCCCCGCACATCCTGCGAAGCCGATAACCGCTTGGGGACTGATAGGCTCGGGTATCCGCGCTTACGACTATATGGACGGCGTGCACAACCGTTACGGCGTGCATACCGTTATTCTTCGTGTGGACGGACAGGAAGTCTTCCGCAGCGTGGTGGACCGCTTTGCCTATAGCGAAAACCGCTATATCAATTCGTGGACGCAGGGGCAGTACATGAAGTCTTTCATCGAACCCGGCAATCATCTGCGCATGTTGCGCGCTTCAAACGAGAATCGGGGACTGGTCGATATCAACGAGGAGCGACCCTATCGTTTTGAATACACATTGAGCGATGCGCTGGGCAATACATCCAAAGTAAACTTCACCATACAAGGCAAAAAGACACCTATTCCCCCGGTGGAGCATCGGGAGAAATATGCTTTCCACTGGAACGCCGTCAATTATTTGCAGGAACCCGGTCTGGAGGTGGTTATTCCTCGTGGAATGCTTTACGATGATGCGCTGCTGAACTACGCTGTCCGGGCGGATAGCGGAGACATTGCTTTCACTTATCAGTTGAATGACGTCCGCATCCCCTTGCATGGAGCCTGCGACATGCGTATCGGTCTGAGACGGGATGTGCTGCAAGATAAATCGAAGTATTATGTGGCGGGCGTCTCCTCCACCGGAAAGAAATACAGCGTGGGCGGCAAATACGAAGACGGATTTATGAAAGTGGGCATCCGCGAACTGGGAACGTATACCGTTGCCATCGACACCGTTCCGCCTGTGATTACTCCGCTCAATCCCCGGCAATGGGGCACATCGGGACGGATAGTCTTCAAGGCAAAAGATAAAGAGACGGGTATCGCCGGATATCGCGGCACGATTGACGGGAAATATGCGTTGTTCGGCAAGCCGAATGCCATTAGCGGCAATCTGGTGTGCGAACTGGACCCGAAGCATGTGGAAAAAGGCGGCAAACACGTGGTCGAAATATCCGTAACGGACAACTGCGGCAACCGAGCTACGGAGCGCTTTAACTTTGTCTGGTAAACGCCCCGGCAGAGATCAAGAGAAACATTTTGATTAATATATATAATAGTAAGAAGTATGAATAATAAAAGACTGACCCTTTTCGTTCTGTTGGTAGCGGCGGCGGTAGTCGATGTACTTGCCTGCACCAATCTGATTGTGGGCAAGAATGCCTCGACCGACGGTTCTACCATTGTTTCCTATTCCGCCGATTCGTATGGATTGTTCGGCGAGTTGTATCACTATCCTGCCGGGATGCACAAAAAAGGTACTCTGATCGATGTGCACGAATGGGACACGGGCCGGTACCTCGGCCAAATAGAACAGGCGCGACAGACTTACAACGTAATAGGCAACATGAACGAGTTCCAGTTGACTATCGGCGAGACTACTTTCGGCGGACGTCCGGAGTTGGTGGATACTACCGGCATCATCGACTATGGAAGCCTGATATATCTGGGTCTGCAACGTTCGCGTACGGCACGCGAAGCCATCAAGATAATGACCGAACTGGTGCAGGAATATGGCTATTACAGCAGTGGCGAGTCTTTTACCATCGCCGACCCCAATGAAGTGTGGATAATGGAAATGATAGGCAAGGGACCCGGTGTGCGTGGTGCTGTCTGGGTGGCTGTACGTGTGCCGGACGACTGTATCTCCGCCCATGCCAACCAGAGCCGCATCCGCCAGTTCGACATGAACGACAAGAACAATTGTATGTATTCTCCCGACGTCATATCCTTTGCCCGGGAGAAAGGTTACTTTGACGGGGTGAACAAGGATTTCAGCTTTGCCGATGCCTATGCGCCGCTGGACTTCAGCGCCCTTCGTTATTGCGAAGCCCGTGTATGGAGTTACTTCAACCGGTTCACCGATCGCGGTAACGAATTCCTGCCTTATATCACCGGCGAATCTACCACTCCCATGCCTCTTTTTGTGAAGCCTTCCCGCAAAATCTCCGTGCAGGATGTAAAAGATGCCATGCGCGATCATTACGAAGGTACTCCGCTGGACATCAGCAAGGACTTCGGCGCCGGACCTTATCATACCCCTTACCGCCTTTCGCCTCTTTCTTTTAAGGTAGGCGATCGGGAGTATTTCAACGAGCGTCCCATTTCTACGCAGCAGACGGGTTTCGTTTTCGTGGCGCAGATGCGTTCCACCTTGCCCGACCCCATTGGCGGTGTGCTGTGGTTCGGTACGGACGATGCGAATATGACTGTCTTCACTCCTGTATATTGCTGTACGGACAAGATTCCGGTATGTTACTCACGCGTGGATGGCGCCGACTACATCACTTTCTCGTGGAATTCCTCTTTCTGGATATTCAACTGGATTGCCAATATGGTATATCCCCGCTATGACCTGATGATTGGAGACGTGCGGGATGCCCAGTCCGAACTCGAATCGACCTTCAACGATGCACAGGAAGGCGTGGAAGCCGCAGCAGCCAAGTTGCTGGAGAAAGACCCCGCCAAGGCTCGCGCTTTCCTCACGAACTATACCAACCTGACTGCCCAAAGTACGCTGGATACTTGGAAACGTCTCGGCGAGTTCCTTATCGTGAAGTATAATGACGGCGTTGTGAAGCGTATGAAAGACGGTAAGTTCGAACGCGATGCCATTGGCCAGCCCGCAGGTGTCATCCGTCCGGGATATCCTAAGGAATTTCTCGAAGAATATGTGAAACAGACGGGGGACAGGTATAAAATACCCGAATAAATCTTCGTTCAGTAGCAGGAATTGTCCGTTTTCTTTGCAAATTCCATACAAAACAGCAAATCTCTTCTACAAATAATTAGGATATTTGAACATAATCCTCTACATTTGTGTCTTAACAGATATAAAGAGTATTAACTTTAAAACAGAATAGTCTTATGGAAAATCAAGAACTGATTAAACAGGTTACCGCTAAAGCTGAAAAGTGGCTGACCCCGGCTTATGATGCCGAAACGCAGGCAGAGGTGAAACGCATGTTGGAAAATCCGGATAAAACCGAACTGATAGAGTGCTTCTACAAGGACTTGGAATTCGGTACGGGCGGTTTGCGCGGTATCATGGGTGCAGGTTCCAATCGCATGAACATCTATACAGTGGGCGCCGCTACGCAGGGTATGGCGAACTACCTGAATAAATGCTTTGCAGGCAAGGATCAGATTTCCGTTGTAGTGGGCCACGACTGCCGCAACAACAGCCGCAAGTTTGCCGAAATATCGGCCGACATCTTTTCAGCCAACGGCATCAAGGTATACCTTTTCGATGACTTGCGTCCGACTCCGGAAGTTTCGTTCGCCATCCGCCACCTCGGTTGCCAGAGCGGTATCAACATAACCGCCAGCCATAACCCGAGAGAGTACAACGGCTACAAGGCTTATTGGGATGACGGCGCCCAGGTACTGGCTCCGCACGATACCGCTATCATCGACGAGGTGAACAAGGTAACCGTGGACGACATCAAGTTCCAAGGCAACAAGGAATTGATTCAGATAATCGGTGAAGATATCGATAAGGTTTATCTGGATAAAGTTCATTCCATCTCCATCGATCCGGAAGTCATCAAACGCCAGAAAGACCTCAGCATCGTTTATACTCCGCTTCATGGTGCAGGCCGTGTGCTCATACCGGATTCTTTGAAGGAATGGGGATTCGAGAATGTGCATTGCGTACCCGAACAGATGGTTAAGGATGGTAACTTCCCCACCGTAGTATCTCCTAATCCCGAGAATGCGGAAGCCCTTTCGATGGCGATAGCTCTTGCCAAGAAAATCGATGCGGATATCGTTATGGCAAGTGACCCGGATGCCGACCGTGTAGGTATGGCTTGTAAAGACGACAAGGGGGAATGGGTGCTGATTAACGGTAACCAGACTTGTCTTATTTTCTTGTACTATATCATCAAGAACCGTATCGCAATGGGTAAGATGAAGCCCAACGACTTTATTGTGAAGACCATTGTGACGACCGAACTTATCAAGGCTGTTGCCGATAAGAATAAAATCGAAATGCGCGACTGCTACACCGGCTTTAAGTGGATTGCACGTGAAATCCGCCTGAGCGAGGGCAAGCAACAATATATCGGTGGCGGTGAAGAAAGCTACGGCTTCCTGGCCGAAGACTTTGTACGCGATAAAGATGCCGTTTCGGCTTGTTCACTCCTTGCTGAGATTTGCGCTTGGGCGAAAGACCAGGGCAAGACCTTGTATGAGGTGCTGATGGATATCTATGTAGAGTACGGCTTCTCGAAAGAGACTACCGTCAATGTCGTCAAACCGGGTAAGAGCGGTGCGGACGAGATTAAGGCCATGATGGATAATTTCCGTGCCAACCCGCCGAAAGAAATCGGTGGTTCGGCAGTTAAGTTGGTGAAAGACTATAAGACTTTGAAGTCGGTCGATGCCAATGGGAATGTCAGCGACTTGGATATGCCCGAAACATCCAACGTGCTTCAATACTTCACCGAAGACGGTACGAAGATTTCCGTTCGTCCTTCGGGCACAGAACCTAAGATTAAGTTCTATATCGAAGTAAAGGGAGAAATGGGATGTCCGAAATGCTACGCCAGCGCCAACGCTGAGGCTGAAAAGAAAGTGGAAGCCGTGCGTAAGTCACTCGGTATCTAAAAAGACACTTATTCTTTTTTCATAGACCAGGAGAGCGTGCCGGGAAGTGACCGATAAAAAGGTTGCTTCGGGCACGGCTCTCTTTTTTTGTGGGTGTCTCAAAATGGGGCGGTTAGGGCAGGTATTAAATTTCTTTCAATTTCTTTAAGCCGTTCGCTTAATCATTCTTCGTTAAATCACGTTCTATAAGCGAAAGTAATTTGCAACAGATAGTCTTACAGATTGCGGTTGCACGCCGATTGGTTGATGTGAATGAGAGTCGTTTCATTCGTAGTTGTTCGTTTGTTAGTGCGTGTCTTCCGCAATCTGTTTTTTGTTACCTGCTGCGAATTCGTAATCTTTCAGTTATTTTCCAGCCACCAGTCAATTAGTTTGCGTGCGATGCTTAGCTTGCGCGGTATTTCCGGTAGATTCTCTTTGGAATAAAATGCTCCGGCGCTTAGCTCGTCTTCTTGCAACTTGATTTCTCCGCTCTCATAATCGGCGATGAATCCAATCATAAGTCCGCTTGGATAAGGCCAGGGTTGGTTTCCGAAGTAAGTGATATTTTTCACTTTCAGTCCCGTTTCCTCCAGCACTTCCCGCTGTACGCATTGTTCCAGCGTCTCGCCTGCTTCCAGGAATCCTGCCACTAATCCATAGAAAGTGCCGCGGAAGTTGCGTGCATGTACCAATAGGATCTCTTTTCCTTTCCGTATCAGTACGATGATAGCCGTAGAAACAGCGGGATACATTTCGTTTCCGCACTTCGGGCATTTCTTCATGATGGGAGACTTTTGTTCCATCGGTGTACCGCATACGGGGCAGTAGCGGCTGTGCTCATCCCAATAAAGTATCTGATATGCCTTGCCCGCCGCCTGGTATTCTTCCAACGGTAAACATTCATAAGAAGCCCGCAATCCCGTCATAATCCATTTCTCACTTTCCGGTACAGGCGTTTCAATAGCCACAGCCCGGACTATCTTTCCGTTTGTAAGTGTTACTTCGTGTCTTTTGTGATGAGCGGGCAGTTCGATGGGAGGTTCTGCTCCACAAGGTATACCGTATTCTTCGTTTGTTCTTTTTTCCAGTAACAGTTTATCTTCGAAAAAGATATACCACTGCCGGAGTTCCTCCGGTTCTGTCTCTTTTGATATTTCCATAATGTGATGATTATTGAGGGTTGTTTTTACTATTTTTGCTTTATCTGTGTATCATAAAAATCCCCGTAGCGGCTCAACTACGGGGACGGTGTCAAATAACAAAGTATCAATATGAGATACTGAGCGAGCCTATTTTTTTAGATATGTCCTGCAGAGCATTATTGAATGTCTGCAATTCTTCTTGTGTAAAACGTGCCGGCTTTCCATTTACCAGATTTCCGTTCAGTCTCTGATAAAGCCATGAGCGGCTTTTATTGAAATACTTCTTGGCAAGATAGCTTAGAGAGACTATTTCTGCAATTTCCTGCATTTGTAATTTGATAGCATTCTCTTCCATTACATCCAGCCTCTTATCAATATCCTCTAAACGTTCGGATACGAAATTTGCGATAATCTTTTTGTCTTCTTCAGACTTATATTTGGATGCTATTTCCTTTATTCGGGTATAGAACTCCGGGGAATCTGTACCTAACAGCGATTTCAGCGCTAATAATTCATCATTGAGTGCCATATCTTTATTTTTTAGTACCCTTTTTAGAAATGCTCTTTGTATAAGTAAATCCTTTTTAATTTGTTCATTACTCATATAATTACTTTTGTTATTTGACATCACAAAGATAATAATCTTATGGTTATTATGCAAACGGTTTATGTTTTTATCTTATTTATTTTAGGCAGTTATATGTTAAGGGAATATGGTTAGTTTTTGTGTGCTTCCATAAACATTTTCTTCCGATTACTTGATAAACCGAACCAGAATACTTATATTTGTAGGACATCCAATGACAGCAACCTTAAAAACAGACAGATATGAAAAAGATATTAGTACTACTGGTTTTATGTCTCAACGTCGCTTTGGTATTCGGTCAAGAGTACAAGAATTGGGAAAAATACGAAATAGAAGGTTTCTATTTGCAGGTAAAAACGAAAGAAGAAGCCAAAAATCACACCACGGTGCTCAGAGAAGGAGCGAATTATTACATCCCTGCTGATTTAGACGATCAGCTACTCCCTTTAAACATGGATAAAAGAATCACTCCCAACCTGTACAAACTGAAAGATACTGAAATATATGCCTTCTTCACTTTACCTCCTTTCTTGTTCGAATCAGACTCCGGAATCATAGAAGTGAAAAATAATAAAGGAATATTTTATAAGAAACCGACGCAATAAGATTGCTCTTAGGCATCTGAAGACAGTTTATCAGACGGTGACGAATGATATATCATACTATCAAGCCAAGAAAGAAGAGGTGGGACTTGGGGGATGCTAACCTTATGAAGTTACATCAAGCTATGGTCAAGTTGTTAATGGAAAAAGGAGGCCTAATGACAACAACATAAATTGCTAATGTTTTCAACACTAATAAATGGTATGTGAATTATGGCGAATTTTAAAAATGTACAAACGGTAACAAACCTCTCGAAAGAAGAACTTTGTGATATTTTGAAGAAGAATATGAATATAGTTAAACTAAAGCAAATTTTGACAGATAGTGTTTGGGGAGGAAAAGAGAGTATAATTGTAAATGGTTGTACCATCTTTATATTTATATCTACCGAAGAGAAATTAGAGGCTTATTTAAGTTCTGATATAGCTTTTAATACTTTAAGAAGCTATGAGAACATACAAATTGCTGCTGAATTTGCCAAACGAACATGGAGTGATGATATTCATTTGGAAGATATTAATTAGGGATATTCCTTGTTCAAATCCGTGTTGAACAATGCTTTTGCGTGCAGAATAATAGACTACTCTTCTTTCTATTCCAGCTGACTCTGCTATTTTCAATTATTGCTTTTTCCGTACATGCCCGATACCCCTGAAAAACACAAGCACTTCCAACGTTCGCTTACGAAGGAAGTGCTTACACAAAAACTAAACTAGACTTAACTAAACTATTCTATTGGGGGAGTTTCACAAC
>ENA-OYYE01000424-OYYE01000424.1-human-gut-metagenome-genome-assembly--contig:-NODE-424-length-22213-cov-6.134895_pt1 | contig 22213 bp, 17 predicted proteins | sample MGYA00243244_ERZ653437 | MGnify/ENA primary metagenome ERZ653437 (study PRJEB26926, sample SAMN06165130) | human gut metagenome | biome: ENVO:00009003; feature: ENVO:2100002; material: ENVO:00002003...
CTATATTCATTTACCCATACATCGGATATTTTCTCTTTTCTCAGGACTTTGAGTATTAGATATGTGATCTAGTATAGAATAAATTAAATTTCTACTATATATTTGAGGATAATGTATGGTAAAATAGTGTTATCTAAGAAAGGATGAACACTATGAGAAAAACATATCTTCCTCTGTCAGATGAAGACAGAGATTACCTTAAAGCATTATCCAAAAAGAGAACCATTCAGGCACAAGTTGTGGACCGTGCCAGAATCCTTTTATATAAAGCCGATGGAATGACATTCCAGCAAATTGCTGATAAACTTGCCATTAGTACTGCAACGGTACGCCTTTGTATTTCGAAGTTTCAGAAAGGCGGTTTAGATGCTGCACTGTTTGATGTTCAGCGTCCTGGACGTCCATCGGAAATCACTGATGATGCAAAAGCATGGATGATTCATATTGCGTGTCAGAGACCGACAGAACTCGGTTATGCACAGGAATTGTGGACGTTGACCTCTCTCCACAAATACATTCAGAAACATGCAGAAGAAGCGGGATATCCAAGGCTTTCAACCGTTACCAAACCGTATATCCAGAAATTTCTTAAGGAACAGGATATGAAACCCTTTAAAATCAAATATTACTGTGAAAAACGGGATCCTGATTTTGAATCAAAAATGCATGAGGTTCTGTTGGTTTATAAGCAGATTGAAATGCAGTTTGATGAAAATGGTGATCTCATTGTTCCAGACGATTATAAACTGACGATTACGGTATCGTATGATGAGAAGCCGGGCATTCAGGCAATCTCCAATACGGTACCGGATTTACGCCCGACATCAGAACATGGGGAAGTATATCGTGATGCAGAATACAAACGTCTGGGAACGCTCTCTTTACTGGCTGGCATTGATTTACTCACTGGAGAAGCAATTCCGTTAGTAAGTGAGACCCATAAGAGTTCTGATTTTATTGAGTTTTTAAAGATACTGGACAAAAAATATCCATCACAGGATACCATTCGGATCATCCTGGATAATCATTCTGCACATACTTCCAAAGAAACACGGCGCTTTCTGGATACTATGCCAAAGGGACGTTTTAAATTTGTGTTTACACCAAAACATGGCTCATGGTTAAACATGATTGAAAGCTTCTTCAGCAAGATGACCAGACAGATGCTTCGAGGAATTCGTGTCAATACCAAACAGGAGTTGGAAGAACGAATTTACAAGTACTTTGACGAAGTGAACCGTGAACCCGTGGTTTATCACTGGAAGTATAAAATGGATGAAATCAGTGAAGAGGAAGCAGTATCAATTTAATATAGCAATTATTTAATATTCGTTATACTAGAGTATTCTATCTGCCCCAGAAGATGAATATTTGGATATGAATTGGAAGAAACAGAATTTGAAACTTGACGGTTGGACCGCACAGATTTGTCAGCATGAGCTGGATCATTTGGAAGACATACTGATTTAAGCAGAGAGAAATTTACAGGAGTGATACTTTATGGGAACGGAAAGAACAGATGAATTATATAAGGTTTTACTTACCAAAGGATATCCGAAAGAACTTTGTGCAGAAATAGCCTATAAGAATCTGAATACAGATTATACAGCGACCAGGATGTTGGGATACTTGTATCGTTACACAGAGCCTAGACTGGAAGATGTGATAGATGAAATGATTGCAATCCTAAGTGACCGGGAAGAAATCATAAAGAAATGGAGCAGGCGCAGGCTGTTATAAATGAGATTTATAGAAATGGATTATGATGTAAAACGTGAAAAATGAAACAATGCGATACGAATAGAGGTAATTTGACATGATAGTTGCTGAAGAAGATACTTCGGCAACTATTTTTTTGATTTTTTTTCATAATCACCCTGTAAAATCCATTGATTTCCTTTCGTTATGTGAGAAGACAAATTTGTTTTCTTTCTTATTTTTAAATGGAAAGGAGTTTTGTGAAATGGGTTTTGCAAGAAAAGATGTGGAAGCTACTAAGAAAATGGAAAAGAAATTCGTGAGATATCCAGAAGGTGCGGAGAAATATAGTTTAGGATTGACAAAATTTCAGGCATTAGCAAAAGAGGCGAAAGCAGTCTATAAAATTGATAAAGTAGCTTTAGTAAATTGTGAGATATTTGAAAAATATTTGGAAACATTCCGAGAATATTAAAATTTTAAGAGAGAAAAGAAGAGAGAAGAACTTCTATATTTTTCTGCATTTTTAATTGACTTTACGTCATACAGAAAGTATAATGTTGGTATAGGAGGTATAAGAGCTGAAATGAAAAAGATGGGAAGACCAAAATCAGACAATGCAAAGAAAAAAGTATTAAGCATTCGTGTTCCTGATCAGCTATATTCCCAGATGCTTGCATACGCCGAACAACATAAAATGACTACAACGGACATTGTCCTAAAAGGGGTAGAGATACTTTTATCCGAGCAGAAAGAATAGTAAGTGCTTCTCTTTAAGAGGAGGAAACTATTATGGCGAAAGTCAGAAAAGATTTGCGAGGAAGATCTTTACGCAAAGGAGAAGTACAAAGATCATCAGATAAAAGATACATGTACACCTATACAGATCCGATGGGCAGACGTAAATTTATATATGCTAACGATCTGACAGAACTAAGAGAGAAAGAAGCTAAACTGATGAAGGATCAGTTGGACGGATTGGATCTCTATGTTGCGGGAAAGGCAAGTGTGAATGATACGTTTGATCGGTATATGTCCACGAAGTATAATTTGCGTGAATCTACGAGAAGTTCATATTTCTATACGTACGATCATTACGTACGTGATACCTTTGGAAATAAGCGGATTGCAGAAATAAAGTATTCTGATGTATTGCAGTTTTATTATTATCTTCTTAATGAAGTGAAAATTTCATTGGGAACTTTAGATACTGTTCATTGCTTGCTTCATCCAACATTTCAGTTGGCAGTACGGGATGAGATTATACGAAATAATCCTACGGATGGAGTAATGAAAGAAATCAGCAGAGAATCCGGAAAGAACAGAGGAATCAGACATGCATTGACCGTAGAGCAGCAAAGAGCATTCATGGAATACATTGCGAACCATCCGATATATTATCATTGGTAGCCTATGTTTACGGTGTTGCTTGGAACAGGGTGCAGAATTGGAGAAGCATTAGGGCTTCGATGGCAAGATTTAGATTATGACAGAAGAACAATCAGTATAAATCATAGTTTGAGCTATTATCAAAAACCAGAGAGCAACAAAAGTGTGTTGAGAATATCCAAACCAAAAACAGAAGCTGGAATACGTACAATTCCAATGCTGGACGTTGTAAAAGATTCTTTCGAAATGCTTTATGAAGAACAACTGGAAAATGGTTTTAATGAAACAGAAATTGATGGAATGTCAGGATTTATTTTTTGTAATCGTTTTGGAACAGTTCCAAATCCACAAACAGTCAATCATACGATTAAGCGTATAGCAAACAGTTATAATGCAGACGAAGTGGTGCGAGCTAAGAAAGAACGGAGAGATCCTATTATATTACCCAATTTTTCTTGTCATCATCTGAGACATACTTTTTGTACACGACTTTGTGAAAATGAAACAAATTTAAAAGTTATTCAATCCATTATGGGACATAGAAACATTGAAACAACAATGGATATTTATGCGGAAGCAACAGAGGAAAAGAAACAAGAGTCATTCGAGAATTTAGCAACAAAATTAGATGTTTTTTGAGAAGTGCTTAGTAGAACGGATGACAACAATTTGTTTGATTTACAACAAATTGACAACAAAAAGAACTTAATAATGAAGAATAGTGAAGAATATATAAGGTTTATAAATTTGGACAATATAGTATAATAACGCATCCCGAAGAATCATGAAGAAAACGTGAAATCTTTCCCGACAATGAAGTCCTTAGATGGTGTAAATAAGAAAAATGATGTAAATAATACAGCTTCTGAAGCACCTGAAAAAAATGTAAAAACTGAGTCTGAAAAGATTGATTTTTCTAAAGTAAAGATTGAGCCTTTGTTTGAGGAAATGGTAGACTTTGATACATTCAGCAAGTCAGATTTCCGTGCAGTAAAGGTTAAAGAGTGTGTTGCAGTACCGAAGTCAAAGAAACTGTTACAGTTTACTCTTGATGACGGAACAGGCACAGACAGAACCATTTTAAGCGGTATTCATAGCTTTTATGAGCCGGAAGAACTGGTTGGAAAGACTCTTATTGCTATCACAAATCTTCCACCGAGAGCTATGATGGGCATTGACTCTTGCGGTATGCTCCTCAGTGCTATTCATGAAGAAGAAGGCGAAGAAAAGCTTCATCTTCTGATGGTTGATGACCACATTCCGGCAGGTGCAAAGCTCTATTAAGATGATGTAAAGATGTACCGTTTTACAAAATAGACGGGACGTACTTCATTTGATAAAAAACTAAAAAAACAGCGATTTACATCAAACTTACATCAATTGATGCAGAAATCGGTGCAAGCAAGAAAAAATCGCATAATTAGCAGAATGAATGGGCAGTCCTGAAATCGGGATTGCCCATTTTTAGAAGAAAGACGAAAAACTCTTGACCTGCACGCAGCGTATACGCTTATACTATCAACATAAATCATAAGGAGGTGCATCTGATGTTATTAAATGAAATTATAAATGAGGTTGGAATGACAAAGCGTGCAGTTAAGTATTATGAAGAAAAAGGATTGCTGTCAGTGGATAAAGATAACAATGGTTATCGTAACTATACTGCACAAGATGTTGAAACTTTAAAAAAGATTTCAGTATATAGAAAACTCGGTATTAGTATTAAAGACATACAGAGCCTTTTGGAAACTGGCGACAAAAGTATTCTTCTTCGTATTTATCAAGAAAAAGTGCAGGAAAAAGTTTTAAAAGACTCAGAACTTGAAGCTTTGAAGCAATTTATAGATGATGGTGACGCAGACAAAGCAAATGAGGCACTTGATTATCAAACCGTTGAAAATGCAATTGAGTCTTTGCTACCGGGAAAAGAATGGGGAGATTATTTTAAAAGTCATTTCAAACCATTTCTTAATGTAAGGTTGAAGACTCTGGAACAGAAGCAGGCACTACAGAATATATTAGAATATTGCGATGAAACGACATTGAAAGTTCCTTTTATTATGGGAATAGGTGCGAAGATGATAGGTGGGATTGCACAAGAAACCAGAACCGCAGATGAGATGATAGCCTATTATCGTGATATGAGTGAAAGTGAATATGAAAGACTAAAAGAAAAAGTATGGAAAGGTGCTAAAATGAAAAACGGTATAATGAAATACCATCCAGCATTTATTGCACAGAGAAAAATGCAGAAAGAGTTACAAAATAAAGGATATAACGATATATTCATTCCTAATTTAATGGTTCTGTCTCCAACGTATGCAGAATATAAGAAAGCGTTAGATAATGTGAACGATAGAATGTGTAGAGAACTTGGACTGTATTATGATAGCAATTATAACTTAGTTATTAAAAAAGATAATTCTAAGTAAAAGTTAAACTACCCTTTGAGAGAGGAGAAATCCTTTTCTCAAAGGTTTTTTTCTATTTATACGGATATTCGCAAACTACAAGATAAAGCCAAAACTTCATATACTCTAAGCACAAGGAGGTTGAGGTTTGGCTATGAACAACAGTTTAGCAGAAGTACACCCGGAGCTTGTTTCGGAGTGGTCGGAGAAGAACTTACCGCTTACACCTGATGACATTACTTTCGGTTCAAATAAAAAAGTATGGTGGAGAGGTGCTTGCGGTCACGAATGGCAGACAAGCGTTAAGGCTCGTTCTAATGGAGAAAAATGCCCAATATGTTCCGGTGCGAGAGTGATTGCAGGTATTAACGATTTGGCGACATTAGAGCCATTACTGGTAAAACAGTGGTCGAAAAAGAATAAGATAAAACCGACAGAGGTTTCTATTGGTTCTCATAAGAAAGTGATTTGGAGATGTGAGAAAGGACACGAGTGGGAAGCTGCCGTTAAGAGCAGGACAATAAATAAAACAGGTTGTCCGTATTGCTCCCATAATAAAGTGTTGGCAGGATTTAATGACCTTGCAACACTTCTGCCGGATATAGCTGCCGAGTGGTCGGATAGAAATTATCCGTTACTTCCAACTCAGGTTACGGTCTTTGCCAAGCGTAAGGCTTGGTGGAAGTGTAAGGATTGCGGCAGAGAGTGGAACACCCTTATTTCTACTCGTTCCGGTGGGAGCAAATGCCCGTATTGCAGTGGGTACATATTCCTGAAAGGGTTTAATGATTTGCAGACAACACACCCTGAAATTGCTTCGGAGTGGTCGGAGAAGAACTTACCATTGAAGCCTGATGAGGTAAATGCAAAATCGAGGAAAAATGTCTGGTGGAAGTGCAGAAAATGCGGTAACGAGTGGAAATCAGTTATCAATGCCCGTGTGAAAGGTACGGTATGCCCCGTTTGTGCGGAGAGAGAAGTCCTTGCCGGATATAATGATTTGGCGACAACAGATAATCAGCTTCTTAGCGAATGGGATTATGAACAGAATAAATTGAAGCCGACAGAAGTATCACGAACTTCAGCAAAGAGAGCGTGGTGGAAATGCAGGCACGGTCATTCGTGGAGTATGAAGATAAATGAAAGAACGATATTGAATAAAGGCTGCCGAATTTGTGAGCAAGAATATTTGTCATTGTTTCCTGCTTTGGCTGTCAGCTATTATTCTAATAAGAAAGGCTTGAAAGCAGAACTTGGTTCTGACCGATTGCTTGGAGTTCCGCTTGAAACATACATACCTTCAGAAAAGTTGGCTATTGAGTCAGGAAGTGCCGATGAGAATATAGAAATAATGAAAGCATATATGTGCAAGCAAAGAGGAATAAGGCTGATTAAGCTGCCGATGAAAGGCACAGAACTGGATTATGCCAATAATTTAAAGAAAGCTTTTCAGAGCGTACATATATTTATTTCTTCTGATACAGAGGAAGATGTGGAGATAATCAAAAATACATTTGAAAGATGGAGGGACAGCCAATGAGAGAGAAAACCTATCATCTATACTTAAATGAAGAAGAACGAAGCCGAGTGATACAATTGCTCATTGAATTGAAGAACAATTTAGCAGCTCAGGGACGATACACCGACGCAGTAGATGATGTTCTATGTAAAGTGCTTGAAGCAAAGAAAAAGAAATTGAAAATTGAATATATTTAGACCGTGATTTGCCGTCTGTTTCTTAACCGGAGCAGGCGGCTTTTTTTATTTCAAAAAAATTTTTTTGAAAAATTTTCGGAAAAGTGGCGATTTTGGGTGTGCATTTCATACCCCTTTGTCCAAATGAGTGAAGGGGTTCATTCCGGATAGCAAAAACGGAAGCCTTTTCGCTTGAAAATTGAATAAGTCATTCACTAAGACTTTATTTCTGATGATAGCCACTTTAGCAGGTACGCCGTGATTTCTGTATTTCAGAATAGCGAGAACTCCGGCTATGAGTATCAGGTTGCCCCTGATATGGCGATGACAGTCAGAATGATAATGATACTTCTCTACGGAGCTGGCGGAGTACCCGGCAGAGGTTAGAACCCTATGATACAGATAAGCAGTCTGTTCCTTAGTGACTTCCCATAAGCATTTTGCTTGGCAAGGGGTGTTGAGAACAAATATTGCTATGACCGATTAGGAAATGAGTCGGTCAGGTACATAGCCATAATGCGGTGGCTATGAATTTTCAGAAAGGAGGGCAAAAAGAAGTGTCGAACTGCAAAACGATTGCCGTATGCAATCAGAAAGGCGGAGTCGGTAAAACCACTACAACAGTTAATCTCGGAGTCGGGCTTGCAATGCAGGGCAAGAAAGTATTGCTCATAGACGCAGACCCGCAGGGCGATTTAACGACTTGTCTTGGTTGGCAGGATACAGACGGTTTGGGTATCACGCTTGCAACGAAACTCACAGATGTAATCAATGAAACGATGATAGACCCTATGGTTGGTATCCTGCACCACGAAGAAGGTGTTGACCTTGTTCCGGCAAACCTTGAGCTTTCAGCAATGGAATTTAACCTTGTAAACGCAATGAGCAGAGAAACTACACTCAAGAATTATCTGAGTCAAGTGAAGAACAGATATGATTATGTAATTATAGACTGTATGCCTTCACTTGGTATGGTTACTCTCAATGCTTTATCGGCGGCAGACAGTGTTATCATTCCGGTTCAGGCTCAGTATTTGCCTGCAAAGGGTATGACACAGCTTGTGCAGACCATTTCAAAAGTAAAGAAGTATATCAATCCGGATATTAAGATAGACGGTATGCTGCTTACTTTGGTGGATAGCCGAACAAACCTTGCAAAGAGTACGGTGGAAGCACTCAGGGCAAATTTCGGTAATCAGATAAGAATGTATCGAACACAAATTCCGATTGCCGTAAAAGCTGCTGAAACTTCTTCCAAAGGCAAAAGCATTTATGCTTATGAGCCAAACAGCACAGTGTCTAAGGCATACGCTGAATTTACAAAGGAGGTGTTAGCCGATGGCAGGAAGAAAGAGCGACTTCACTCTCACGAAGCTCGATGATTTATTTACCACTCAGGCACAGAGAGATGAAGAACAGCTTTCAAAAATCCGAGATATTCCGTTAGAGCTGATTGATGATTTCCCCGACCACCCGTTTAAGGTCAGGGACGATGAAGATATGATGCAGCTTGTGGAGAGTGTCAAGGAAAGAGGAGTGATTACTCCGGCAACGGTAAGGCAGAAAGAGGACGGCAGATACGAACTTGTTTCAGGACACAGACGAAAGCGAGCTTGTGAACTGGCAGGATTTGAAACACTGAGAAGTGAGATTGTAGACCTGAACAGAGATGAAGCGACCATTTTAATGGTTGAAAGTAATTTCCAGAGGTCAGAGATATTGCCGAGTGAAAAAGCCTTTGCTTATAAAATGCGTTTGGAAGCAATGAAAAGGCAGGGGTTTCGTTCTGATTTAACTTCTGACCCAGTGGGGCAGAAGTTCTCTGTTGAGAAAATCGCTGATAATTCAAATGACAGCAAGACGCAAATACAGCGTTATATTCGCCTGACAAACCTTGTTCCCGAACTGCTTGAATTTGTTGATGAGGGGCGTATCAAAATGCGTCCTGCCGTAGAACTTTCTTATCTCGATGAAGATTGCCAGCGTGATGTGGTTGATGAAATCGACCTGAATGACGCAACCCCGTCACACGACCAGACAATCCGTATGCGAAAGTTATTCAACGAGGGCAACCTTACAACCGAAGCAATCCACGCTGTTATGTCTGAGGAAAAGCCGAACCAAAAGGAAAAAATCGTGTTGAGGGGCGACAGAGTAAGACAGCTTATCCCGAAAAATATTCCTGTCAGTCAGACGGAGGATTTTGTCTGCAAAGCATTGGAGCATTACAACAAGTTCTTGCGTAACCGTGCAGAGCGTGACAGCAGATAGCCTGTTTTACAGTTCCCCTTTCTCACACTCTAACCCCTTAGTTATACTTTTACCTACCGAAAATGATATATACTATCTCACTTGAATATAACTATCTCAAAGTATATGTCTATCTCTAAGGGGGAATCGCACAGTATGAACGGACTGGAGGTGTATGGTAAAATGAAAAATTAACGAAAAATCTGCATTTGTTTTTCGGCAGGTAAATCTTGTCGTAAGAGAAAATCCACAAAGGCACATCGTAGCGATACGGTGTGTTTTCAATTTTTACAGGAGGAAACGCAATGATAAAGTCAAAATTCAAAAGAGTCACGTCGCTTTTCTTGGCGACCCTTATGTGTGTGACCACTTTTGCAGGCATTGGCTCGACAACAGCATATGCTGCTTCGGGAGAAAAAGCCGATGTTTATATGGTCGATTTCCCTCGTGATGGCGATGCTAATTACGATGGGGTATGGGGACACAGCAATTTGACCTTGAAAAATGGTTGGCATACCGGACGTTCCAATTTTACCAATCTTAAGGCTATTGGCTCATACTCAGGCAATGTTGCTTATTGTATTGAGCCGGGAATTTCGCTCAAGGTCGGTCAGACAATGAATAAGTATGACGAAAATTATTTTAATAACCTTGCAGCCAACTGGGTTATTTCGGGAGATGAAATCCGTCTTTTCGTTGGTCGAATTTTACAGTATGGCTATCGTGGGACAATCTCGACATCTTGGAGGTCACAGAATGAAGCAGCAGCAAACAGTATTGCACAGGCTTATGCCACACAGCTTCTTATCTGGGAAACTGTTATCGGAGAGCGTGATGCAAACTTCAATCATGTAGCAGCCAGTGGTTGTAGCAATGTGAAAGATGTCATCAATGCAAAGCATCCGCTCCGCAATAAGATTTTCAGTTATTACAACAGTATGGTGCAGAGTGTACAGAACCATGCGACCATACCGAGCTTTTGTAATAAATCATCCGGTTCGGCAAAGACAATAGAGCTTGAGTGGAACGGAAGTAAGTACACAACTACTCTGACAGACTCCAATAATGTGCTGTCCAAATATAATTTCAAGGCAAGCATCAGTGGAGTAAGTTTTTCAGTGAATGGTAACAAACTTACGGTTTCTATGGACACCGCACCGAGTAAGGAATTTACCATTACCGCAACGAAGAAAAATGCAGTCCGCAGAGGTGTGGTTGTATGGTCAGAGGGCAAACACGGTCAGAACTCCAGTGTGCAGGATGTTGTCAGCTATGCTCAGGAAGTAAGCGACAGTATCAACGGTTATGTGAAGATGAAAGTCAGCTATGGTTCTTGTCAGATTGTAAAGACCAGTGAGGATGGCAAAGTTGACGGTATTAACTTCACGATTACCGGAAATGGTATCAATCAGACAGTTACAACAGCTAATGGCGGTAAGTTCCAGATTGATAATCTTATGCCGGGTATCTATACCGTAACCGAGCAGACATACGATAAGTACGAGCCGCAGGAAACACATAGAGTTACTGTTGTAGCAGGACAAGTTGCAAAGGTCAATTTCAATAACAAATTGAAGCGTGGCGACCTTCAGGTAGTGAAGTCCTCAGAAGATAACCTTGTTGAAGGTGTGAAGTTCCATCTTTTCGGTACTTCTCTTTCCGGTGTCGCCGTTGACCAGTATGCAGTTACGGACAAAAACGGTGTGGCAACTTTCAAAGATGTGCTTATCAGTGGTTCTGAACCATATACTCTTGAGGAAGTGGACACAGCTATCCGTTATGTTGTGCCAAAAAATCAGACTGCACCAGTGAAGTGGAAAGAAGTAACCACAAGAAACTTCAATAACATTTTGAAGAAATTTACTGTAACAGTCACAAAGAGCGACGTTGAGAAAGGCGAAGCACAGGGCAATGCCAAACTTTCGGGAGCAGTTTACGGTATCTATAAGGGAGAAACGCTTGTAGATAAGTATGTTACTGATGAAAACGGTCAGTTCACTACCAAAGAATATGTTTGTGATACTGACTGGACAATCCGAGAAATCACACCGAGTGAAGGCTATCTCCTTGATAAGACCATTCACAAGGTTGGTGCAGACCCGAAACTTTATGAGGTGGAACACAACCTTACTTCCAATGATGTAACCGAGCAGGTAATCAAAGGCAATGTGGCTATCATCAAACATACCGATGACGGAGAAACAAAGATTGAAACACCTGAAAAGGGTGCTTCCTTTGAGATTTATTTGAAATCTGCCGGAAGCTATGACGCAGCCAATAAAGACGAGAGAGATACCATTGTTTGCGATGAAAATGGCTTCGGTCAGACAAAAGATATGCCGTATGGTATTTATACCGTACACCAGACTTCCGGTTGGGAAGGCAGAGAGATGATGGATGATTTTGATGTGTTCATTTCACAGAACGCACAGACCTATCGTTATCTTATCAATAACCGTAACTTTGAGAGTTTTGTCAATGTAGTCAAGGTGGACGCAGAAAGCGGAAAGAGTATTCCGTATGCAGGAGCAGGATTTAAGATTTATGACCCGCAGGGCAATCAGGTCAAAATGACCTTTACTTATCCGACACCGACCACGATTGATGTGTTCTATACCGACGCAAATGGTTCTCTTGTAACACCTGAGAAACTGGATTACGGCAAGGGATATTCTATCGTAGAGGTACAAGCTCCATATGGATATGTACTTGATGATACTCCGGTATATTTTGATATTACCGAAGAAAATTCCACAGAGGAAGGTGGCGTAACTGTTGTGAAAGTCAATAAGCCGAATATGGCACAGAAAGGTACTATCACGGTTGAAAAGACCGGAGAAGTATTTAGCGGTGTCAATGTAAGCGGTTCTGAGGACAGTGATGTTATCTATCAGCCTGTTTATGAAGTGGCAGGACTTGAGGGTGCAGTTTATGAAGTCCGTGCTGCGGAAGATATTAGCACACCGGACGGTACGCTCCGCTGTTCAAAGGGCGAAGTGGTAGATACTATCACAACAAGCTCCGATGGATTTGTTAAGAGCAAGGAACTTTATCTCGGAAAATACGAGGTCAAGGAAATTACCGCACCTTACGGAATGGTAGTCAGTGGCGAAACACATACGGTGGAACTTACTTATGCAGGTCAGAATATCTCTGTTACCGAAACTTCCACATCGTTCTATAACGAAAGACAGAAAGTTCAGGTAAGCCTTGCAAAAGCCATTGAAAAGGATAAGACATTTGGTATTGGCGACAACGGAGAAATCAAAAATATCAGCTTTGGTCTTTATGCCGCAGAAGATATTGTATCTGCAAGCGGTACGGTTATTCCGGCTGATGGACTGATTGAGATTGTCAGCGTAAATGAAAATGGAACTGCTGTTATGAAGTCAGACCTTCCGTTTGGCAAATACTATGTCAAAGAGATTGCAACCGATGAGCATTATGTTCTCTCTGATACGAAGTATCCGGTTGTATTTGAATATGCAGGTCAGGATACCGCAACGGTTGAAATCAAAGTAAATGACGGAAAAGAAATCAAGAATGAACTTATTTATGGTTCTGTATCAGGTAAGAAGATTGACGAGAACGGAGAAGCACTTGAGGGTGCTGTTATCGGTATCTTCAAAGCCGAAGAAACAGAATTTACAAAGGATACTGCACATATGACGACTACCTCTGCAAAAGACGGTAGTTTTTCTTTTGCAAAAGTTCCTTATGGCAAATGGATTGTAAGAGAAATCGAGCAGCCAAAGGGATTTGTTCTTGATGAAAAAGCGTATGAGGTCAATATCAGCAAAGCCGAGCAGGTAGTTGAAATTGAGATTGTCAATGAGTATGTTCACGGCAATATCATACTCACGAAGGTGGACGCTGAATATCCGGATAACAAACTTACAGGTGCAACTTTTGAGGTATATAAGGACACCAATGAGAACGGAAAGATTGATGATGGCGATGAACTTATCGGAAATCTTGAAGAAACCGAAACCGGAATTTATGAGATGAAAGAGCTGCTTTACGGAAAATATATTGTCCGTGAAACAAAAGCACCGGAGGGCTTCCTGCTTGATAAGGTAGAATACTCTGTTTTCATTGAGAAAGACGAAACAACTTATTCCGTTGAGAATAAGGCAGGTGTCGGATTTATCAATGAAGCTATGCGTGGAACACTGAAAATCGTCAAGACATCTTCAGACGGTAAGGTTAAAGGTTTTGCGTTCAGAGTAACCGGAGCAAACGGTTATGATATGACATTTGAAACAGATAAGAACGGCGAAATCGTGATAGAGGGACTTCGTATTGGCGAATATACCGTATCCGAAGTGGCAAACAATGCGTCTGCCGCATATATCACACCTGCCGACCAGAATGTTACTATCAAACTTGATGAAACAGCCGTTGTAAAAATGCACAATGAGTTGAGGGATACTCCGAAAACAGGAGATGATACCAATATGAAACTTTGGTATGTCCTTGCCGGACTTTCTGCTGTCGGTATCGCCGTAACTTCTGTTGTTGCACATAAAAAGAAGAAAAAGGAGGGTAACGAGTAATGGAAGCAAAGACAATTATCGCTATCGCATTAGTCGCCGTTATTGTCGGCGGCTTTATCTTTCTTCAGGTTAAAAACCGTAAGAAGTAAGAAATAACCGAACATTAACCAGTCGGGGGCAGAGCATAAAAAACTCTGTCCCTTTATTTTTTGGAGGAACATTATGAAACAACAGAAAACGGTGGAGAGCCGAGTGCTTGAAATCTTAAAGGAATGCCCGATGTCGAGGTATGATGATATGCTTCTCATTCTGCATTATTACAACCAATACGGATATATACCTGCCGGAAATCTTCCGCTTGAGGATATTGTATTTAATTACAGAGCATACGGACTTCCTTGTTTTGAAACCATACGCAGGGCAAGGCAGAGAGTACAGTCCCTTTTTCCTGAGTATTCACGTAATCCGCAGAAAGAAGAGCAGAGCGGCAGTATTTCTATTGTAATCAACATTAGCTAAGGAGGTATTTTCGTGAAAGACAAAGCAACTTTTCAGAATAAGGTCAAGGTGCTGAATAAACTCTTTGACTCCGGTTGTGATACGGAGAAAAAGTTGCAGCAGCTTGATATGGAAGCAATCCTGAAAATCCCGAATATCACGATTCCTGATATGGGTGTGATTATGGAGCTTCAGAAGAATACAAAGTCCGGTAAACTCTTTTCGTATTTGGGCGGAGGTTCTGATGAAACAGTAAAAAGTAACAATGAGAAGAAAGAGCCTGCTATGCAGGAGCAGAGATAAGAAACGATAAGGAGGTGCAAGGGTAATGGCACGAAAATATGACCTTATTTCTGAGCTTTACAACCGCACCTGCAAAACGGTTGTATCGAATCCTCAGAACTGGCAGTCATTCTTGGCTTCGGCTTGCCGAAATTATAAGTTACGCTATGACGAACAGCTTCTTGTATATGCACAGCGACCTGATGCAACAGCGGTTCTTGAGATAGAGCAGTGGAACAGAATTTTTGGCAGATGGGTCAACCGAGGTGCAAGAGGTATTGCTGTTTTTGCTGATGAGAACCGTACAAGGCAAAGACTGACGCATTACTTTGATATTTCAGACACCCACGAAAGCAGATATTCAAGAACAGTTCCAATTTGGGATATGCGTCAGGAATACGAAGCTGATGTGATTGAAACATTGGAAAGCACTTTCGGAGAGATTGAGAATAAGAGCAGTCTTGCCGAAGCAATTATGGGAGCAGCAAGAAATGCGGCAGAGGATAATATCCCTGATTATCTGCAAGACCTTTACTATGCAACCGATGGCAGTTTCCTTGAGGAAGTAGACAATGATATTGTGGCTTCCATTTATAAAAATGTCGTAGCAAATAGTGTGGCATATATGATGATGTCAAGGCTTGGTGTTGATACGGACGGTTATTTTGAACTTGATGATTTCAGAGATGTTACCAACTTCAATACGCAGGAAACACTCAATGCACTTGGCTTTGCTACCAGTGATATTGCAGAAATGGGATTGACGGAAGTATCTAAAACAATTACCGCACTTAACCGTCAAAATCGCATAATTGTCGGTCAGGACAGAAATGAATACAATAAGGTTGAAAATAACGACGAAAGGAGTTTGGACAATGAACGAACTGACCTACACGATGGTGGGCGATTACAGCCTTCCGAACCTGAAACTTCCACAACAGCCGGAAGTGACCTTGGGCAGATACGCTCAGATGAGGAGAAAGTTTCTGAAGGAACATCACAGAGTCCTTTACTACAATCTCCTGACGAGGGGCGAACTGACACAGCACTTGGCGGAAGTGGAACAGAGAGCCAGCAAGATGGAGGAAACAATCCTGAGCCAGATGGCACAGAAAGAGGGAGTGACCGAACAGATGAAAGCAGAGGATATGATGAAATGGGTTCGTCTGATGAACTCCCTTCGCAGCTCGGCACAGGAAATCGTGAAAGCGGAAGTGATATTCGCTTAGAGTATTACGACAGAACGCACGAGGATAAAAGCCTTCCGTTCTTTGGACGTGATGAGGTAATCAATGAAATTCTCAGAACGACACCACATTTGTCGGCAAGTCTGGAAGAAATCAAAGATTATTATGAACGCAATCCAGATAATAAAGACCGTACAGAGTATATAAAGAGTATTTTCAATAATGATTATACCGAACTTACTTTAGAGGACGGCAGGACAGTAGGATACAAGACTTTTGAAAATGTTCTGCATTTGTGGGAGGGAAAATATGACAGCAGAACCGCACAGAGCTTTTATGATTGGGCTGTTATTGCCCGACATTTTGAAGCTATGCGATTACTGGGAGAATTAAGTGACAGCATAAAACCATTACCGTCAATGGACGGTCAGATGACATTTATATTAGACGGTCAGGCAGAGGAAAAGAAAACCTCTGCCTTTACTTTTTCTCAGGAGATTATCGACGCTGTTCTTGCAAATGGAAGCGGATTTTCTGAGGGGAAAATGCGTATCTATGAACAGTTTGAAAAAAGCCTTTCTGCAAAAGAAAATGCCGACTTCTTGAAAAATGAATACGGTTGGGGCGGTTCTTATCCCGTCATAATCGGGGCAGGCATTGATGAGAGCCACGACGGAAAAGGTATTACGATTACGAAAGGTATCGGTAAAGAGAAGCCGCATATCATGCTTTCGTGGTCGCAGGTGGAGAAACGTATCGGGGAACTTATCCGAACAGACAGGTACTTAAATCCAAAGGAAAAAGAACGCTATCCTCAGTGGCTTGAAAGCCAAGAGGAACGCAGAGCCAAAATCGAGGAAATGAAAAGAAATCGTGAGATACTCTCTAATGCACCACCGGAGCAGGAGGTCGAACCAACCGAAAAAGAACCTGAAGAAGCAGAACAGCCGCAAGATGTGGAATATGAATATCATCTTGGCGATAAGGTGTATATCGGTGCTTCTGAGTATGAAATTTTATCTGTTGATGATGAGAGAGTAATGCTCTATGACTATGATGTGCCACTGTTCAATAAGGAATTTTCACGCACAGAGTTTGACAGAAAAGTGCGAGAGAATCCGATGAATGAGCATTTGATTGTAAAGGAAGAACCTGCCGAAGAAAGAAATGAAACGGAAGAAGTTCAGACCAATATGGGCAGTATGCCAATTGAAGATTATCGAGAGATAGTAGCTTCGCAGTCAGGTTTTGACAGCTATGATGAGATGTATCATCAGGGGTATCGCATAGGAAACGGTTATGATAAAGAGCCTGAGCCGGTAGTCCCCGCTTGGGAGCAGAAGAAAAAAGTCAAAGGATTTGACCTGCATCCTGATGTGCCTATGGCAGAACGCCACACCTTTAATCTCAGAGAAAATGAGGTTGAAACGGTTGGTAAAAAGGAACGCTTCCGCAGAAATATTATGGCAATACAGCTTCTTAAAAAGTGTCAGGAAGAAAACAGATTTGCCACTCCTGAAGAACAAATTATCTTATCAAAGTATGTCGGTTGGGGTGGGCTTTCAGAAGCCTTTGATGAAAATAATTCAGCGTGGGCAACGGAGTATCTGGAACTTTCTTCGGTATTAACACCGGAGGAATATGCTTCGGCAAGAGAAAGCACATTGACTGCGTTCTACACGCCGCCTGAAGTTATCACAGCTATTTATAAGGCAATGGAGCAAATGGGCTTTAAGGAGGGCAATTTGTTAGAGCCGTCCTGCGGTATTGGTAATTTCATCGGTATGCTGCCTGACTCAATGCAGGATAGTAAGATTTACGGTGTGGAACTTGATACGATTTCCGCAGGCATTGCACAGCAGCTTTACCAGAAAACAACCATTGCGGCACAGGGATTTGAAGAAACCAATTTACCGGACAGCTTCTTTGATGGCGTTGTCGGAAATGTGCCTTTTGGAGATTTTAAGGTATCGGATAAAAGGTATGACAAGCATAAGTTCCTGATACACGATTACTTTTTTGCCAAGTCCCTTGATAAGTTAAGACCCGGCGGTGTGATGGCTCTTGTAACGAGCAAAGGCACAATGGATAAGGAAACTTTAGCAGTACGAAAGTATATTGCACAAAGAGCAGAGCTTCTTGGAGCAATCCGATTGCCGAATAATACCTTTAAGGGTAATGCAGGAACGGAAGTCGTTTCGGATATTCTTATCCTGCAAAAGCGTGACAGACTGATAGATATTGAGCCGGATTGGGTTCATCTTGATACCGATGAGAACGGAATTAAGATGAACTCTTATTTTGTGCAGCACCCCGAAATGATACTTGGAGAAATGAAAATGGTATCGGGGCGTTTTGGTATGGAAGCAACTTGTGTGCCGTATGAAAATGCAGACCTTGCAGCACAGCTTGATGAAGCGGTAGCAAATATTCACGGAGAAATCACGGAATATGAAGCCGAGGAAGAACTGGAGGAGGAAGATAATTCTATTCCGGCAGACCCGACAGTGAGAAACTTTTCTTATACGGTGGTGGGCGATAAAATCTACTATCGTGAAAATTCCCGTATGACTCCGGTGGAAGTGTCGGCAACCGCAGAGAACCGAATTAAGGGTATGATTGCCATTAGAAATTCCGTCAGAACGCTGATTGAATTGCAGACAGAAGATTACCCTGACAGCGAAATAAAAGCGGAGCAGGAGAGATTAAACAGACTTTATGATACCTTTTCAGGTAAGTACGGGCTCATTAACAGCCGTGCAAATACCTCTGCTTTTTCGCAGGACAGTTCATTCTCTTTGCTTTCCGCATTGGAGATAATCGGAGAGGACGGAGAACTGGAACGTAAGGCTGATATGTTTTCTAAGAGGACAATTAAGCCGCATACTCCGGTTACTTCTGTTGATACGGCAAGCGAAGCGTTGGCGGTATCTCTTGGAGAAAAAGCCACGATTGATATGGACTATATGATGGAGCTTTCCGGTAAATCGGAGAATGAAATCTTTGAGGACTTAAAGGGTGTTATCTTCTTAAACCCGCTTTATGAGTATGGAAATTCTTACGAACCGAAGTATCTGATGGCTGATGAATACCTTTCGGGTAATGTCAGGGAAAAGCTGAGGATTGCAAAGAACTCGGCAGAACTCTATCCGGAAGATTATAAGGTCAATGTAGAAGCACTTCAAAAGGTGAAACCGAAAGACCTGACTGCAAGTGAAATTTCCGTGCGACTTGGTGCAACTTGGCTGCCACCGGACGATGTGCAGGAGTTTATCTTTCATTTGCTTGAAACACCACGCTATGCACAGTGGAATATCAAAGTTCACTTCTCCCCATTTACGAGTGAGTGGAATATTGAGGGCAAATCCTATGACAAAGGAAATGTAAGGGCATATAACACTTACGGAACTTCCCGCATCAATGCCTATAAGATTATTGAGGAAACGCTGAATTTAAAAGATGTGCGTATCTTTGATTATATCGAAGATGATGAGGGAAAGAAAAAGGCTGTCCTGAATAAAAAGGAAACAGCGATTGCTCAGTCGAAGCAGGAAATGATTAAGCAGGAATTTCAGGACTGGATATGGTCTGACCCTGAACGAAGGGAAAGGCTTTGCAAATCCTACAATGAGAAATTCAATAGCGTCAGACCTCGTGAGTATGATGGAAGCCATATCATCTTCAATGGTATGAACCCTGAAATTGAACTCAGGGAACATCAGAAAAATGCGGTTGCCCATATCCTTTACGGAGGAAATACGCTTCTTGCACACGCAGTCGGAGCAGGAAAAACTTTTGAAATGGTAGCGGCAGCACAGGAGTCGAAAAGGCTTGGACTTTGTAATAAGTCACTGTTTGTTGTACCAAATCACTTGACCGAACAATGGGCGGCTGAGTATTTGCAGCTCTATCCGGCGGCGAATATCCTTGTCGCAACAAAGAAAGATTTTGAAACCAAGAATCGTAAAAAGTTCTGCGGCAGGATTGCAACCGGAGATTATGATGCAGTCATTATCGGTCATTCACAGTTTGAGAAAATCCCGATGTCCATTGAAAGACAGAGGGCAATCTTAGAACAGCAGCTTGAGGAAATAACCGAAGGAATTGCGGAACTCAAGCGAAACCGAGGGGAAAACTTCTCAGTCAAACAGCTTGAAAAGTCAAAGAAATCCATTAAGCAGAAATTGGATAAACTCAATGACCAGACGAAGAAAGATGATGTTGTAACTTTTGAGGAACTTGGTGTAGACAGGCTTTTTGTTGACGAGAGCCACTACTATAAGAACCTTTATCTCTATACAAAAATGCGTAATGTGGGCGGTATCGCACAGACGGAAGCACAGAAATCTTCCGACCTCTTTATGAAGTGTCGTTACCTTGACGAGATTACCGGAGGACGAGGAACCGTATTTGCAACGGGTACACCTATCTCAAACAGTATGGTGGAACTCTACACGATACAGCGATATTTGCAGTACAACACGCTTGTGAAAAACGGGTTACAGCACTTTGACGCTTGGGCTTCCACTTTCGGAGAAACCATTACGGCAGTGGAACTTACACCGGAAGGAACGGGATACAGAGCAAAGACAAGGTTCGCAAAATTCTATAACCTGCCTGAACTTATGGCAATGTTCAAAGAGGTTGCGGATATTAAGACAGCGGATATGTTGAACCTGCCAGTACCGGAAGCAAAGTACCATAACATTGCAGTAAAGCCGTCAGAAATGCAGAAAGAAATGGTTGCTTCCCTTGCGGAAAGAGCAGAACAGGTGCGTGGCGGTGGTGTGGATTCAAGCGTAGATAATATGCTGAAAATCACAAATGACGGTAGAAAACTGGCTCTTGACCAACGTATGCTCAACGATATGCTGCCTGATTTTGAGGGCAGTAAAATCAATGCCTGCGTCGATAACATCTATCGGATATGGGAGGAAAATACTGACAAGAAATCGGCACAGCTTGTGTTCTGCGATTTGTCAACTCCTAAGAATGACGGAACATTTTCCGTCTATAACGACATCAGGAAGAAACTGATTGAGAGAGGTATTCCAGAAAGTGAAGTGAAATTCATACACGAAGCCGACACGGATATGAAGAAAAAGGAACTGTTCCAAAAGACCCGTAAGGGAGAGGTCAGAGTGCTTCTTGGCTCTACTCAGAAGATGGGAGCAGGAACGAATGTGCAGGATAAACTTATCGCACTTCATGACGTAGATTGTCCGTGGCGACCTTCAGACTTGGAGCAGCGTTCCGGCAGAATTGTCCGTCAGGGCAATGAAAATCCGCAGGTAGATATTTATCGCTATGTAACAGAGCAGACCTTTGACGCATACCTTTATCAGCTTGTGGAAGGTAAGCAGAAGTTCGCAAGTCAGATTATGACGAGCAAATCTCCGGTCAGGTCGGCAGAGGATATTGATGAAACTGCACTGTCCTATGCAGAGATAAAAATGCTTGCAACAGGCAATCCGTATATCAAAGAGAAGATGGACTTAGACATTCAGGTGCAGAAGTTGAAGATGTTAAAATCCAATTTTCTATCAGAGAAATACGGACTGGAGGATAAGGTCATCAAGTTCTATCCACAACAGATTGCTTACTTAAAATCCCGTGTGGAGGGACTTACAAAAGATGTTGAAACAGCAAAATCACACCCGAAACCGATAGACGAGCAGCCGCTTGGAATGATGGTATCGGGTGTTTCTTATTCCGAAAAAGCCGAAGCGGGTCAGGCAATTATCAATGCCTGCAAGTCAATGAACAATCCCGATGCGATACCACTTGGCGAGTACCGTGGCTTTCAAATGGAACTGTATTTTGATACGGTGCAGCGTAATTATGTTGTGAAGTTGAAAGGCGAAACGAGTAGAGATGTACCGCTTGGCGATGACGCTCACGGTAATATCGTGAGAATAGATAACGGCATTGAACGCTTTGAAGAAACACTTGCTGATACGAAAAACAGCCTTGAAAATACGGAAAAGCAGTTTGAAACAGCGAAGCAGGAAATTGAAAAGCCGTTTGCCAAAGAGGAAGAACTGAGGGCAAAGACTGCCAGACTTGATGAGCTGAATATCCTGCTCAATATGGATAAAAAAGAAAATGAGATTGTCGGCGGAGAGCCTGACGAGGGCGAAGCAGTCGGCGGCAGAAAGGAGAAATCGTATGAGAGATAAACAGGAAGGCGGTGGTCGATATGCCTTTTATCGCACCTGAGTTAATCATTCAGGCAAAGCAGATGGACTTATTAACCTACCTGAGAAATTATGAACCTGTCTCTTATACACATCTCCGAGCCCACGAG
>ENA-OYYE01000425-OYYE01000425.1-human-gut-metagenome-genome-assembly--contig:-NODE-425-length-22183-cov-7.868266_pt1 | contig 22183 bp, 19 predicted proteins | sample MGYA00243244_ERZ653437 | MGnify/ENA primary metagenome ERZ653437 (study PRJEB26926, sample SAMN06165130) | human gut metagenome | biome: ENVO:00009003; feature: ENVO:2100002; material: ENVO:00002003...
ACGAGATAGGCTCCGGTCTCGTGGGCTCGGAGATGTGTATAAGAGACAGCTACCCATCTAGCTTCTGATTCGAGTTTATTATTTATATAATCTACTAATTTATTATCTCTCAAATTTTTAAAGAAAGGACTTTGAATGAAATCTCCATAAGAAGTTTCATGCCCTGCTGCAATATCAAATCCATTACCGATTATAATTGTTAGATTGCTTTTTTTCATAATATATATACTACTTTATTGATAATACGTATAGTCGCAAAAGAGAATACCAATATCCAAACTCCCTCTAAACTAATAAAAATACAAAAATGTTATTTTGAGTTCACAAAGTTAATTTTTATTTTTAGAAATCCCCAAATTACCACTGAAAAAGATTATAGCTCACCCCTGCACCTACATACATTCCGCCCGGATATCCATATCCAACCTGTATTCCAATCCCCCACCTCTTCTTTCTTAGCTTGATAGTATGATAGATATCATTCGTCACCGTCTGATATACAGTCTTCGGAAATACTTGTAAGCAGTCCAACCTCGGACGATACCCGCTAACCCATGCCCGGTAAAGACTATCCTCGTAGTAAGCCTGTTCACGCATTACAATCGTATCACCAATATGGATAGTATCGCTTGTGAAGGTAAGGAAAACCGCTACCGGTGCAGAGATAAGTACCGTATCAACCTTGACAACCGTCTTTACCTTCGTCTCGGTACGTATTTCCGCCGGGAGAGGCTCGTGCGGACGGAACCAGGTTGCCACACAAGCAATCCCCAACAATACTACCAATATCCACGGTAATGCTTTCATGGCCGGATAACTACATTTCTCATAAAGTTGCTAAACTCACTCCGAACATCAAAACAGGGACATGCCTTGATATATTCTCGTGGCTCCACCTCACCGCTACCGTCCAAGTCGGGTGAAGTGTCCCGATGACCGAGCAACTCGATAATAGGATACTCTTTACACAGCTTGGCGACCAAGTTCCGGAGCGCCGCCTTTTGTTCTGCCGTCCGCGTGTCAGCCGGCTTCCCATTAGCGTCCAATCCACCGATATAGCAGATACCAATACTATGCTTATTGTAAGACTGCGAGCTGAAGCCCTTCGTATTGCAGTGTGCCCCATCGATGGAAAGCGGCCGGCCGTTCTCCACCGTTCCGTCCAAATCAATCACAAAGTTGTAGCCAATCTGGCTGAACCCTCTCTGTTTGTGCATCCGGTCAATATCCTTTGCCCGCAAGTCCTGTCCGGCACGCGTGGCCGAGCAATGGATGATGATTGCATCAATTGTTCTCATCTCTTCTCCTCCTTATATTAATTAGTAATCACTTGGCGGCTGGCGATTGCCGCAACCTCTCACGTCACAGCGCTTCATCTCAGCCTCTTTCAATTTTAGTTCCGTCTCATGCCGCTTATGAATTTCATCAAGCTTCGCCGCCTGTTCCTGGCGGAGTTCGGCATAAAGGCTGTCTATCTTCATATCGCGTTCACTCATCCGCTTCTCCAGCCAGTCCACCTGCTTGCGTTCATTCTCATTCTCGGCGGCATCCGCAGCGGCATCCTCCTTCCGCGCGTCAGTCTTACGCGATAGCCACCACTTAAACAGTTGCTTCACTCCCTCGATACCGCCCAAAGCTGTTATCAGCAATACCCAATCATTCACATCCATTTCCCTCTTAATTTTAAAACCTATATTTTTTCAATCTCCACTATATTAATCGGTATTCTCGGATAAGCCACCGTGCCCCAACAAGTGAGTGTTAGCGTGCCGTCAGTGACCCGGACTCCTTCAAAAATGATATAATCATGGAAATTATTGATGAAACTCTCCACTTGATCAGCAGCAAGTACTTGTTGCCCGTTGCATTTGAAGAACGTATTGGTAGTCTCAGTAATCTTGTTGGCATTATAATGATTGCCGTTACAGTATATCTTAACCTTGTAATTACCGTTAGGAACCGACAGGAACTTCAAGAAACGCTCTGTCTGGTCAGCCGTCTCACTCACGATGTAATTCCTGTGTGATATCCAGACATCCGGATAGATACCGCTGTTATCACCGGTAGCGGAACCGGCCATCTCATCCGAAGCGACCCTGTTGAGTGTCAATGCGACTTGCCCGGCTGCAGCCCCGGTTACATCCTTTACTTCCCGGGTTCCGCCAGACATGAAAAACTTGTTCAAACCGGTAGCGGCATCGAATCCCATCTCAGCATATACATAGCCCATAGCCAGTTTGATGCCCCAGGCAGTAATGGTGATAGTGGATTGAACGACTACCTCCTGGCCGTCATCAGACTTGATTCTGCCATACAGCGTCTTGACACCGCTACCCTCTGAAAGTGTATAGGAAATTACTGTGTCAGCCGTATAATCCGCATAGTTGCAGCCGGTAAACGCATCATCCTCCGAAAGCATATACCGGAGGGAAGCATATACACCGGAGACTACGAACTTAACGGATACGTCATGGTTGGCCGTATTACCCGCGCCGTCGTTGATAAGGAGCGAAGCCGCAACAGGTTCCCTGCGATAATCAATAACAGCAGAGAGGACCGAAGATTCCGTATTCGCATTGGCTACCTGGGCATAGATTGTTTTTTGCATATAACCCTCCGACACTGTATAACTGATTGTGGTACCCGTCAGCGGTTGCCAGGTTACTGCTGAAAGGTCGGCACTCTCTCCGATACGGTACAGGGTAGCCGCCCCGTTCAATAAGAAACGGACGGAGACCTCCCTGCCATAGGTATACTCTGCTCCGTCGGCAACCTGTATGCCCGTCAGCACAAGCGATTCATCAGCGATGGACGTATCCTTGACAATCCCCATAAGAGGACCTGAACAAAAGTTGCTGTTATACCAGTTCTTGTAGCCCCGCATGTCATAAGTGGCACGGCCGACCCTGCCGGCACTCACCAACAACGAATTATAAGCGGGCTGATAATTATTGTTGGCGGAATCGGCCACTTTCAGCACTGAATCGATTGCCTGGTAATCCGCATCGGCAGTCAAGAACACATTGCCCTCCCCGGAGAATGAACCGCTTAACCCCTTTTCCTCGATTTCGGCAATAAGCACATTGTCGAACATTTTAAAATTCGAGAACTGGACATCCCCCAACTGTACCATACTCTTTGCCCCTTTGATGACATTATTGTAGATGTGCCACCGGAATTCATCGCCTACCACCCCCATGGCATCAGGACGGGCATATTCAGTCAGGCTGTCCCTCCAGTAGGCAACCATCATGGCATTGGCGCCACGGGCGGCAACAAAGATATTATTAAAGATGTCCAGGCCTCCGAACATCGGGGATACAATACCTACGATGTTGAAGCAGTCGACAGCGGTACAATTATACACCTGGCCATCGAAGGTACAAGACCAGGCGCTGTCCTGGTTCGGCTCACGGCGGTATCCGGAACCTATAAGCCGGCAATAGCAGACCTCGGTATCGACGGCATTATTTATCTGCACTCCATCATAACCGTTATGGTCGAAAAGGCAACGGTACAGCCTCAGACCGCGTAACAGGTGGGGATGATAAGAGACCTCAACACCGCTCTTGTTCTTGCCAGTCATCGTCTGATTGTTGAAATAGCCCAGATACACACCTTCGCCGACAGTATATCTGAAATTGCAGTGATGTATCTTCAGATGCATTTCCCAACCATTTTCACGCCAATAATGGACACGGTCAGGATTAGGGTCCGTCTTGCCTGTCAGCCCGGCAAATCCGGCACCGTGGATATCCAGGCCGAAAACCTCTATATCGCTCGTTCCATTGTTCAACGTTATACAACTGTCCGAGAACATCCCCTCGTCAAAGACATGCAGGTAAATTCCCGTATTATGGTAACCGTATCCGTCAAGAACAAGGTTCCGGAGATTACTCGAAGGCTGGAACGCGCCATAACCTCTCCACCCCCAGTCGAATATCCCTTCATCGTCATGGGTAATGACCAGGGGAGCTTCGTGAGTAAAGTTGGGAGTGCCGTTCTCATTCGTCAGGTCATGGTCCTTATTCCCCTTCAGGAAAAGACGCATCGGATAGGCTTCCGGTTCAGACGGGTCCTTTTTAAGGCAAAGGGTGGTACCGGAAGGTAAAACGCTCACATCCAAAAAATTCCACTGGGAATTCTCAGGGTTACCTTTGGGGACAATCATCTCGGCATAGTTCAAGCCGCTGCCACGCACATTACGCCACAGACGCACTTCAAAGGTCTGTCTTTGGGGAGGCGCAAGGTAGGACGTATAGGCTTCATAAGTAGCGGCTACTTCGTAGCCTGCCGTTGTATCGGCCGGTTTCGGACAAAGAGCCGGAGTGACGGTGACCAGCTTGTTGATGCGCTTGGTCAGGGTGACGCCGCTAAGCGCATCGGTCACGTCCACCTCCACATCATATATACCCCGGTCAGACGCCGCGTCGAACGAATAGGGCGAGGACGTCCAGACCGTCGGACCGGGACGGTCCGTATTAAAGCCTACGGTCTTAACCGGCACGGTCCCGTTTTCTCGATAGATACGGGCTACGACCGTATTCCGGCGGGAGGTGGGATAACCATTTTCTGCCGAAACGGATAAATACCCAGTTTCACCCACACGTACCACCTCAGTGGCCGAAATGTCAAAATAAGGCAGTGTCTGGGGGGACATCGCATACACGGTCTTTACAAGTTCTGTACTGGACAGCTTATTACGGGCTATAAACTTCTGGTGGAGTTCACCTGCACCGGTGATAAGGATGGACTTGCTGTCTCTTTGAAGGGTAAGAGCCCCGGAGGAGCGGGTTGTCTCACCACCCCCATCCTGAGTCTGCCATTCGGAAGTCTGTCCCCACCGGGTAACAGCCTCTATTCTCACACTTTCACCGGTTATGGGAAAGTAATTGTCGGCTTGGGCCGACGCGGTCACTCTACCTATCTGACCTTTCAATATATCTCCATAATTCTCTGACATACCTTAATCTATATTTATTGTGTACAATTCGTCTGCTATATATTCGCCTGCCGCATCCAACCGGGGAAGCAGGCTCAACATGCCATAACGGCCGAGTATCAGGAAGGTATGTTGCCCACCGGTCACTGTCATACGGATGAACCTGCTGCGGGAAAGGGTCTTGTGCTTCAGGACAAGTACATTGTCGGCATACGTTGCATATTGTGCCGAGTGGTCAAACGTGGCAGACTCGGTAATATCCTCGCCGGCATATCCAATACCGGAATCACCGGATTCGTCAATGGCAATGCCGCCAAGATTGTAGCAGCCGCAAGTATTGCCGGAATCCGCCTTGGACCTGTAAGCGATATCGGCAAACGGGAGATGGCCCATATCCGAATAGTATGCAAGACCGGGAAGAAGCCCGTAGGAGTCAACGCCATGCTGGATTTCAAGTATCTTATCAGTCTGGGGGACAAGAACCGAACCTGTTTCCTGGCCTTGAGCATTAAGGGACGATATTGTATAGGTATTGGCCAAATCGACCGTCGACAACAGCGAGTCCTCACTCGTTCCGGCATTTTTTTGACGGAACTGATAAATATTGCACCCGCTATGAAGTGCATCGACCTTCCCCATAGTACATCCCCTGACGGGTATCGTCGAAGAAGGATTGACAAAGATGTTGTTGTAGACATTCATAACATGCACATGGGCGGAGCCGGCACGCATAAACCATTGTTGCCAGTCGTTGCCGCCCATGTAAGCGGTATTGTTCAGGATGTTCAACTCCCGGACTTCACAGTCCAGGGAAAAATACTCATGGGTCCATCCGTATGCAGGGGCGTTCAGCATATTGATGAAGAGGTTGGATTCGATATTGACAGACCTGACCGCATTCTTGGAGGAAACCTCCATCGCCCGGCCGCGGCCGCCTTCAAATCGGTTCCTGCGCAAATCAATCTGTTCCACATTCGTAGCGAAGAAATAATATTCGGCAGTGTCGCCTGTGAGTTCATTGTCTTCGGCGAGTAAGGCGTAACCGTTGGTACACGTACAAAGAGCAGGGTGGCCGATAATGCCCTGGGAATAATCGGCTTTCACGTAGTTTCTTATCAGGGAAGTAAAACGGCTGTCTACAAGCTTGACAGACACCCCGCAGTTGTTATCAAACCGGCTGTCAACGATATAGACATTCTCAGAGCACTTGGCTATGAAAGAATACCAGGCCTTGATGTTACGGTTGGCATTCAGACCGTCTATCCGGCAGTTATCCACATAAATGTTGCGAATGTATTGGCCCGCGCTACCCATGCAGTAAATCGCGCATGTTTCTTCCGGAGCATACTGTTCCGCATTATTACCGCAATTTTTGAAATCAATATTACGAAAAATGACATTATCGGATTTATCCAGATAAATCCCGCCAAGGGAATTGCCGTTGACAGTCAATAGGCCGCAACCGTCAATGGTCAGCGTATGGACTGTGCCATGGTTGAAACCGGACAATGTAGCCAGGAACTTGTTACCGGAACCCGAGTATTTCTCCTCGGCCTTCTTGATGCAAGAGATGGTCACATCCTGCGTCAGGCCATCCGGGTACGAAGCCTTGACCGCATTGAAAACATCCTGAAGGGAAGAATAATAAGTACCGGAAAGGTCACTGCGTTCAAGGAAGTCGGTAGGATTAGTGACCGTTTCCTCCTGAAACCATACATACATAGTGTGGTCTTCCTGCACATTCTCAAAGGTATATTCAGTTACAGCACCCTGATTCACCTTATCGACATTCACACGCAGCACTTCGTATCCATCTTTGGGCTGTATCTTGATAGTCAGCGTATCACCTTGTTTGACCTTATTGATTTTTGCTGGAAGGATTTCACCACGAATCCCTTGTGTCTCATCCATATCCACGGTGACTGTGAACATTTCCCCGCCACCGCCGCCCTGCGACCTGATGACCTCCTCCCCCGCATCCCAGTAGATGGTCTCGTTGTCGATATGCCGCTTGAGAAGTTCGATGAAGACGGCTTCTCCCAGTTGAGGGACGACACCCGTATCCACCCACGCGGTATCCTGCCACTCATAAACGGTGCCCGGCCACGGGGTGCCGACAAAGGCGTATTCGCCGGTCTTGCCGGTGGGGTATTTCTCCAGAAAGCGGGACTCCGTGGAGAAGTACCCCTTGCAGAAAGTCAGTATCGAGGCGTGGCGGAGCTTGAGAAGCTCCACGCGCACCTTCTCGAAGTTGGCGTTGATGAAGGCGGCTACATCGCCCCACCGCCCGTCGGATAATATCCTGTTCAGTTCAATCATAATCAATATCTCCTGTTCAAAAGGTAATAAATGCCGCCGTAATAGTACAGTTCCAGTACATCGCCCTGCTGCATGTCAATGTAGTCCATGCGGTTGTCGTTATTGTCATGAATCTCACCGTCCGGAAAAAGTTCTGTTATGAGTTCCACATTGCCGGACATTCCGGGCGTAAGGAACTGTTCTTCTTTTTTAGGCCGGGAAGTTATGCGGAAAGTAGGATAATATTTAAATTCGAAAGAAGAACCCAGCATCCTGAATACCGAGCTTGTCGCTATCAAAGTAAGCCGGAACCCATAGCCTGAGTTAATGCCTTTGGCTGACAATTCCGCCTTGGTGGGAAGATTGACCGTATAAGTGTGCCTCGTCTCACCGGCATTGATATTCAGGAACATGGTGGTACTTTTATGGATATTGGCTACAATAAGATCCCTGACATAATTATCAATCTCTTCTTGTGGGGTAAATGCGTTTCCAAAATAAAAGGGATAGCACAAGTAGTCGATTTTTTCAAACACTGCATTGCCCCCAATCATCGCACCGTTCTCGTTGATGGACAGGTTGCCGAACTTGCTGCCGCTTTCAGCTACAACTTCCCCTTTCACCGTCAGCCGCTTTGCCTTGGCGTTCCACTTGATGTTGCCGAAGCACAACGAGCCGTTGCCGTCGGCGTCCCACTTGGAGAAATATTCGTCCGCAATCTTTCCAATCCAGCCCGTACCGTCGGCATCGAGGTGCGTCTTGCCATTGCCGGAGTCGAAGTTCCCTTTGAAGACACCGCCCAGGGCATAGATATACCCACGGACGATGACATCGTTCAGGATGGCGCGCCCGCCATGCGTAATCACAACCTTGGCGATTTCAGCAAGCGTGGCTTCATCCAGTTCATGGTTGGGATTGTCCAGGTACTCCAATACCGTGCGGACGGCCTGCTCGTAATTGCCGCCGGCATAGAAAGCGACATCGTCGTCATCGTTGTACACGCCGCTGACACCGGCCGTCTCGCGCTTCATCTCGCCGTCCACATAATTGCCCAGCTTCAGCATGGACAACAGCCCCAAGCCGCCGATGAAAGTCGAGGAACCGTTCTTGATGACGTCCGTCAGGTAACGGAGCGCCTCGAACTTGGCTTCGGAGGAATTGTTGTCAAGCGGGGATATGGACCATTCAGAAGGGACGGTGCCGCGCTCCAGTTGCAGCTCGCAGACGGTGCAGGTCCCGGAGACGGTGAGTTCCGTCCCGGCCGTGGCGTCGAACTTGTAGATGAAACGCTGATAGGCGGATGTCAGTTGCTCGGTCTTTTCAAAGCCGGCACAGGAAACCGAGACGGAAGCGCCTTTCGCGCGGAAAGACAGGATATATTTCTCGCCCTCCATCATCTTGTAATAGAGGGTCTGTACCAGGATGCCCGTAGCCAGCGTTACCGACCGTCCGGAATGGCTGGCGGCATCGGAATTAACCACCGCGCCAGTGGCAGCCCAGAACTTCAATGCCTGGCTGTACAGGTCCGTCTCGGCCTCCAGCTCAGTGCCGTCTTCAAGCTTGGCGGAATTGTAATCGCCGGTGAAGCCCGAATTGCGCAGGAGGTTCACCTTGCCGAACTCCATCCCGGAGACATTCTCGAAACCGGTACTGCCCGGAAGGATATGCACCTGTCCGGTCAATCTGTTATCACCCGGCTTCAGCTGGGTCTCGGGCTGGGGAAGGGAGAATGAATTGATACCCACATATTGGCGATAATAGGGAGCGCCTTCCCCGGCGCCGGCATCAATCACGGCGACCTGCCGCCCGGGGTCATCCGTACCGCGATAACCGAGCTGCACGATATCATCCCCGGCTTTGGGAATATCGCTGCCCGCCGCGACAACCTCTTTGGACAAATCAATGTAGTCTTTGCCCGTTGAAGTGACCAGGCGCCAAAGGAAATGGTTTCCAAGCACTCCGTCCGCCTGCCTTTCAAGGTTGAAAGTCTGTACATACGCCTGGTCATCTACCTTGAACTGGTTGTAAACCACGTCCCCGTCCTCGTTGGAGGTGTTCATATAGCACCGGTACGCATCTTCCAGTTCTTCCACGCGCACGCACTTCATGGAAGCGGAGGTCTTCACCTGGGCACCGCCGATATGGAGGACACGCTGGATTTCCACCTCTTTTGCGGTGAACTTCATGCGGACGTGCATATAATCAGTCTCGATATGCCAGTTGCCCTGCTCATCCTGATAGATGCCGGCACCCGTGGAACCTTGAGAAAAGTCGCCGGCATGTAAACCGCCAAGGAATTTTACAAGGTAGTTTGTTTCGTCAGGCTTATCTTTACGGAGGAACATCTTCAACGTCCTTCTTGCCGAATACGCGTTACTGTCAGTTGCAGGAGTGGTATCATTGGAAGTAATCAGATACACGCCGCTACCCCCGCCCCCGGTATAGGTCTGCCCCTTCAGCGTGAGACTTTCAATCTTATCTTCCAGTTCCGCGATACGGGAATAGGCGGCCGTTTCACCGACCGTATAGACAGGATGGTCATAAGGACAGTCCAGATTGTACTCCAATCCGATGATACGTGACTTGCGGCTTCCCGATTCAAAAAAAGCGGCATTGACAAGGTTGACCGACTGGCCGACATCATACAGGGTATGAAGCCCGTCCCCGCTGTATATCCGGTCGGATGCCATGCGGTTCTCGTAGGTGCCGGGGTCTATCATGGACTTGGCAACGTACTTTTCCGTCTCGGCCTTCAATTCCTGCTCGGCGGCATCCACCAGCCCCAGTTCGGCTATTTTCGTGCTGTCCCAACCGGAAAGGATGTACGTATCGCCCGCCTCAGGGACAAGGACGTCACCGGGCAACTGGCGGCCGTAATCCTCATTGCGGATAATCTCCCAGACCTGCGCGGCGGGATTCCAGCTACCGTCCTCGTTTTTCTCGGGGATGGGCGTTTCACCGCCTTCCTTATCACAGGGGTTGAACGTGACTTCAAATGTCATCCCGTTGAGCTTCCCCGACTGGAAGGTTATCTTCAGTTCCTCACCGGCAAGCACATAATCCTTTGAGAAAGTGATACCCGGGTCTTTGAAACGGTATGCGTTCCACTTTTTGACAACATCAGGTTTCCCTTCTTCCTGAATGGTATCAGTATACTCATGCGTGGTGATATTGGACATCGTACCCGTCCTGCGAGGAAAGACATTGTCAAAGACAACCACCTGCTCGACGGCTTCTTCGGTTGACATGTTCGGATAGGCATCGATGTACGGAGTACCGACAGGCAGCATCAAGCGTTTTTGGACGACACCGTTAACTACTACACTTTCATCGACCGGGCGGTAACTGGCGGGAATGTTCCTTGTAGACCCGAACGCATAGACACGCGTGGCGTATGCGCTCTGAGAATCCGAACGGGTCATTTCCTTCACGTTCACCCCGATTTCAAAGTCCACGGGGTCGCCGAACTCGCACCTGCCGAAGTGGATGATGTTCTCCGTTACCCAGCATTCGCAGCCCCACTTCTTCGCCATCTCAAAGCAGGCGTCAAGGATGTTGATGTTGTCATAAGACATCAGCAATGCCTTGTTCTCTACCGTGCTGTCAATGGAAAAATCAAAATCCTGTCCGTTGTAAGTGTAACCAAGAGCTTTCAAATTTCTAAGGACGATACCCGCTTGGACGTCAAGTGGAGCGGTCAGGTTCCAGGACGCTTCCTGTCCGGCCGCTTCGGGGGTATACTTGAAGATTTTGTTTTTCCATTTCCAGTAGTAGGCATCAAGGCGCAACTCGTAGTCGTAACCGCCGGTACTATCGTTGTATGATGGCTTCTGGAGGTCGCATATCTCAAACCGTCCGAAATCACAATCAACAGAGTCACCGTACTTGAAGTATATGGGATTATCCAAGGAAAACTTTAACGTGATGTAGTCTTCCTTCATTAACGTGAATTTCCTCTTGCAACCATCGTATATCTTGGTTGTGAGAAGAATGTTGCCGGATATGTCTTTGATGTCTACAGATTCCATGACAACAAAGTTCGGAGATAATAAAAAGAAGCCCTAAAATATAGGGCTTCCGTTTCCAACAATGCAGCAATTGTTGGAAATTAGGTTCTATTTACAGGGTTTGGCTCGCAAAACTTACTTGAAATCTTGCCGAAAGTTCGGTCTAAACTCTGTGCATAAGTAATACTTTTGCCAAGATAAATGAGATGGTAAATATCATCAGAATTTGCAGGAACCTGAATATCAACCGCACCTTTATAAAGTTCATCAAAGAAGGCCTTTTTCTTTGCCTGGTAATCAGCTTGTGAATTGCCTTCAATGGTGAACGACAAGGTTAATTCCCGTTCATCCACTTTGGGATTGTTGATTATGACCCGTTTGCCATGTTCCAAACGGGATTTGTTCTCTATAAACTCTTTCATCGGCGCGGATGCTCCAATCGCATCAAGGAATTTATCTCCCATCCTTACGCCCCATGTGGTGTAAGCGTCTTTGTTATTTATCAGTAACTCTTTCATAATCTATAATTTTGATGTATTCTTTTTCACTTCTGCAATATCCTTTTGCATCTGTTGGATGGGCTTCACAATAGCCCCCGTATTCTCTGAAATCTGCACCAGTTCGAGATAGGATTGTGCTATCAAATCCCGTGTCTCATCGGCAATGTTCCTCGTTTCAGTATTCACAGAAAGAATGGCGTCAGCCTTGGCAGTAAGCAGATTAAGAGACTGCGTTTGAATTATTGCCTGATTCTTTATCTCCTCTCCTGTAATCTGTAAGGCAGTAAACCGTCCGCTCAGTTCTCCAGCGTCTTCATGCGTCATCTCGGTACCAAAACCTCTGGATGTGGTTGATTGGGAGGTGGATTTGCCTGTAGTCCACCCGAAATCATTCATTAGTTTCTCACGTTCAGCAAGCAAGTTATTGGTTAACCCCTGTTGCATATCACGGAGTTTCTGCGCTTCATCGGAAGTCAAGCCATCCTTTCCATATTCCGCCCAAGTATCATACAGTTCTTGAATCTGGTCTTTATATTTATTGGCAAGTAAAGACTCAAAGATTGCTTTCTGCAAATACTTCTCGAAGTTGTTAGCAAAGTCTTCATTGGTGCTATCCAAATCGGAAAGCAAATTAGCGTACCCACTTCTGAACTCATCAAAGCTCATTCCTGTTATTGCTTCCTTGACCTTTTCAGTTATCTCGTCAAGTTGTTCTCCATAGGCCACGATGTTCTGCAAATAGGTAACGAAATCCTTGTTGACGGTATCAAGTACGGAGACAAGCTTTTCATCGGCAAGAATCTTTTCTATTTGCTCCGGAGACAAATCCCATAACTGCCATTCCGCTGTGATGTTTTCACCGGTCAATCCTGACAACCGCTGATAATCTTCTTTTGAAAGTCGATCGTCTATACGATAGCCCAATGAATGAGAGAATACACCGGCTCCACTGGAAGCAAGCTGCTTGATTAGTTGCCGTTGTCTGCCAATTTGAATATTGACCAACTGCTCAGCCTCCTTCGCTGCCTTCAGAGCTTCTTCTCCATAGTCTATATCGATATAATTCATCTTCTTGGTAATGAGTTCGTCCCAAATAGATATTAAAGTCTCATACTGGGCTTTCATCTTTTCATAACCAGAGTAGTCGGCACCACCTATACCGAAAATTGAACCGATAGTCTTTGTAAAACCGGCAAGCATTCCAGTTACCCCTGTAATAATACTCATTGGTTTAGTAACATCTATGTTTGCCAAACCGTCCATAATCTGTCCTACGCCACTTAAAGCACCGGCAACAGACTCAGGGATTTTAACGCCGAGATTGGTAAGCATATCAACAAGGTTATTACCGGCCTGAACGACCTGTTGTCCTTGCTCCCCTATACTGTTTATGGACTTGGTGAGCTTTTCTTGGGATTCTTTCTTCTTACGTTGGGCATCAGTAAGGTTCTTCTCAGCTTGCGCCTGTGTCAGAAGTTTGGTACATATCTTGCCTGTTTGGTCAATATAGGTACCTATGATAACTTCTCCACCTTGCTGCACCTTGTTTAAATCTTCTTGGGCTTTGATTACCGCATTTACAGATGATTTATAGTCGTCGATTCCATTCTTCAATTCACCAAAAGGATTTCTCTCGGCAATTTTTAAATCCATGTTTTGAAGGGCATCCTGGAAGGATTTCAAATCGGTTGGCTTTAAATCCTTTGCGGACTTCTCGATAACATCTTTCAACTTGTCCCTCAATATCTTAATAGCATCGGTAGATTGGGCATCCAAATTGCCAAATATGTCAGCGAAATTGATGGAGGACTTCAGTTCGTCAAATTCGACTTCTTTCAGTCTGTTTTGCTTTTCCTTTTCTAAAGAAGCTTTTTCCCCTTTGGCTGAAGCTTCGCTTATCTTGCGATTATATTCAGAATTTATCGCTTCTTTCTTATCCTGGAAAGTCCCGTATTCGGAAAGATATTCGTTCCATGCCTGGCGTTCTTTATCTAACAATGCCTGTATTTCATTCGCCTGTTGAGTGGAAAGATACATCTTTTGAGTTTCAAAAGCATTCTGTTCGGATGGGGACAAAGTGATATTGCTGCCGTCAAATATCTTCTTTTTGTAATTAGAATCTTTTGCTGCCTTTTCGTCTTCCTTCGCATCGAACTTGGCTTTCTCGCTATCTATTCTCTTACGTAACAGGTCTTCTTCCTGGCGGTCGAGTTGTTGCATCTCTTTCTTATGGTCAAGCTTCATTTGGGCGAGAGTGCGAATATTACCTTCTTTCATGGCATTGATTCGGGCTTGTTCGGTTTGATTTTCCAAATCTTCCGCAGAACGCTTTTGTTCTAAAGCCTGTTTATCAAGAAGGAGGTTGTATTTCTCTTGTTGCTGGCGGAGTTTCTCGGCTTGATTTTCTTCCTTAGTAAGCTTACCACCAGTACCCCCACCTAATTTCTTATACGCTTTTTCAGCGGTTTCTTCCCGCTTTTTAGCTTCTTCATATTGTTTGGAAGTAAACTTAGACTTATCCTTTTCTATTTCAGAAAGTTTCTTTTTAGCATCTTCCCATTCTTTCTTAGCTTTCTCGTAATCTTCTTTGTAAGTGGAAGGCTTTACCAATGCGGCCTGCAGCAGCTTTTTCTGACCTTCCAATTCTTCTTTTGTAAAAGTGCCTGAAAGGATATTATTACTTGTTATTGTGCCTTTATCGGTTCCTTTTAGTTGCATCTTAGCCAAAAGACGTTCACGGTCTTTTATAGCAGCTTCTATTTGGGTATTGGAATACCCTGTAAGGTCTGCCAATATAGCATCAGTTTCCTTTTTCTTAAGAGTGACTTCCAAATCAGAACGTCTATTTTTCAGCATTTCAAGTTTGGCATTCTCAGCATTTGTAAGTCCACGCCCTCCATGATACCGTTGCTTAGCTAATTTTTCAAGGTCAGCTATCTGCTTGTTTACATCATTTAGTTCATTCTTTGGATTAGACACAGAATTGTTATTTTCAAGAGCGGCTATTTCTCTCTTAATATCAAGTATATGTTGAAGCATCTCCGTTTCTGTTTTGTATTTCTCAAAAACAGAAGGATATTTCTGGATGAGCTTAACAAGTGCCTCTTTTCTGTCATCTGTGGCAGCTTTCTCGTTTGACGCAACAGATAATAGATTTTCTATTTCCTGCTTATGTTCTTGTTCTTTTCGTATCGCTTCGTCTTTAGATGAATTATAGCTGTCTTCCGCAGCTTTTAATTGGCGAGTTGTATCAATTAAGGTGAGATTAACAGCGATAAGTCCTCCCACTGCGGTTGCTAACAACACATAAGGGTTAGTAAGCATAGCGGCATTCAAAGCCAGTTGCGCTTTTCGCGCCAGTATGCGGGCATTGGTAAGCCCCATCTCCACAAGAGTATGTTTACTTTCGGCAGCAGTAACCAGCATTACGGCTGTCCTGTATGTTCCGTAAGTTATGACCAAGCCTGCTAATATTTTCCCCACAGTTTCGTAGTTCTCAATCAAAGAAGTGGTCATTTGAATACCTCCCATGATAACGCCTTCCCCTTTAGTCCCCAATTCATTGAAGACATTATCCAAGGCATCGTGCATCATGGAGATTTGACCGTTAATAGTCTTGGATGCGTTCTCCGACATATTATAAAACTTACCACCTGCGGAAGTAGCGTCAATGAATGCCTGTTGTACCATTTCCGCGGAGATGGCTCCTTTAGACATCTCATCTTTCAATACCTCTATCGACTTGCCTGTCTTATCTGCAATAGCCTGTAAAGGATTGAATCCGGCATTAATCATCTGATTCATATCCTGTCCCATCAGTTTACCCGTTGCCGACATTTGGGAAAAAGCCAAAGTAAGAGAATTAAATTTGCCTGTTTCTCCCATAGATATATCTCCGATAGCCTGCAAATAACGGGGAACCTTTTCCGCTTCGATATTGAATCCAAGCATCATCTGCGTAGCGGCTGTCACATCTGAAAATTCCAAAGGGGATATCTTTGCGTACTCACGTACCTGCCTCATTAAAGCATCTGCTTTCTCTTTGCTGCCTAACAAGGTTTGGATAGCAGTATCGGCAGCTTGAAATTCACCGCGTACACGGATCATGCTGGAGAGAAACTCTTTAATAGAATATCCGCCTAATAATTTCTTACCCATATTAGACATTGCTTGCTCTATTTGTTTAGTGACATCTACATTCTCACTACCTTCTTGCCGGTATAAAGCATATTCATCCCGAAGCTTCTTAACGGAAAGGCGGGCTTCCGCTTGTTGCTGGGTCAGCCTAAATAAAGAATCTCGCTCTTTACCAAGTGCCTTTTCTTGCTCTCTAATATGATTAAGTAATTCTTTGTCTTCACCTCCTCGTGATACTATCGTTTTATATAATTCTTTATTCTTACGGATAGTCGATTGGAGAGAGCCGACAGCATTCTTCTGAGCTATAATCTTCTCCGTAAAGCCGTTAACCGTCTGTGACGCATCGAAGATTTTCTTCTTGAAATCCCCTTCCATCACAGCCCCGGCTTTGGCAGCCTCGGAAACAAGATTATCCATTTCCCTTGTACTTTTCGACAATTGTGCATTCAACGTATTGAATGCCGCCGGCGCTTGGGTTGAATCAATATTCTTCAACTCATTCTTTAACTTTGCTATCTCCTCACGAAGTTTGATAACCTTGTCATAGTCTGCCCCAATTTTGAAATATAATTTTGCCATACCTACCTCTTCTTTCTCCTATTTGCCAATTCCTTACCACTGATTCTTTTCACCTTATGCCCATTATAGACCGCATGTAATTTGTCTCGCTGCATCATCAACAGGTTTCTATAAGGGATAACCTCAAACACTTCCGTATAACTTAGATGGAGCGTATCAACCAAATGGGCTATTTGCCCGAAGAACGTTGTGTTTCCTACTGTTTCGGTTTCGCTGCCAGCATCGACACGTTCTTCATCGAGCTGACACACTGAAAAGCCGAAGTATCCATCATGGAGAAACACACCTCCAACGCTTCTTTGAGTTCCTCGAAGGTCCCGTTCTCCAAAGTCTTCGACATCTTTTCACTGCCACAAATGAAACATGAAAGACCCTTCAAAAGACCATCCGATACTTCAGGAAGGGAGTTTATCGCTTCAACGATAGTATCACCAGACATCTCAACAGTAGAGAAGTTCCGGATGGCACGGCAAATAACTTTTATTGTAGGCGGTTTGATAGTATAAACGATGCCGCCTATCATCACATTCTTAAAGTCTAATCCCAACAGGGAATCGGAGACTATTTTAGCTGCTTGATTCATATTAAGTACCTCTTTTTTTAAATTGAAGGGTGAAGCGAATACCTCCACCTCACCCTTTTGTTATCCACAATCCTTTTACCTGAATCTTTTATGCCGTCGGTACCAATGCCTTAACTTCCGCTTCATCGTAGTTGTATTCAGAAGAAACGTCTGTAACTTCTGAGGTTTGAACCAATCCTTTTACTGCGATGGCAACAGCCTTATCGGTATTGGCTTCACGGGCTATAATCTGACAATTAGGGAAGATGAACCAAACATCATCGTCCGTAAGGCAGAACAGGGCCTTATTGATAGTAACTTTACCGGTTGCACGTTTCCATCCGACTATATTGTCTTTATCGGCACCGTCTCCGCCTTTCTTAACAGCTTTACCACCCATCAAAGCGGCTTTAGTCTTATAGTCATACTGACCAATAGTAAAAGCGGGGGTAATATCTCCTGGCGTGGTGTCATAACGATAGTTCTGACCGTTCAACTGGTTCTTATAACCTGTAACAGACGCTTCCGTTTCCTCAATCTGCCATGTTTCCCCGTGCACGTTTTGCACTTCATCTTTGGCAGCAATAGCCGCCTGAATCAAACTCTTCGCGATTTCGGGGGTAATATCTGCCGTAACCACACTTGTGTCGGCATACAAAATTCTTTTAATACCTGCTGCAATCATAATCTTATAATTTTACATTTAATACTTCGAATAATAATCTCACATTTACATAATGACACTTCAAAGCAGTGTCCGCTTCCGTTCCGATAGAGTCAATAGAGTAACGATAGGTTGTGCCATCATAGGTGCTTACCACATCATCCAGTATCTTCATAGCTTCTCTTTCGAGTTCTGCCAGGCGGATGAGATTAGCGGTGTCAACATCCACATCAGGAACACACAGATTCACCTCAACAAAACCTTTCTTCCAAAACTTGCTTGGCGTTTGGTTTTTTGTTCGGATGATAACTCTTTCGGTAGTCACTTCACCATCTGGAATATTTCCCTTTTGGTAAACTTCTATCCCGAAAGCCTTGCAATCCCGATAGAGAATGTTTCCTATGTCGGTAGTTACTATCATCCCAATGCTTCGATACGTTGGTTGAGAATGTTCAGATACTCACCCATATAATCGCGCTGTTGCAGAAGCAAATCACGTTGGTGTTCGTCTTTTACAACCTCTTCAAACGTGGGAGTATCTACAAAAGCACACAGCTTACTAAACCTTTCGTCCAAATCCTGCAGTTCGATAAGCAAACGGTCTTTGAATGTTTCAGCCACCTTGTATACCTTTTCAAATACATCTTTAGGCGACCAACTTTCATAACCGTCTTCATATACCACCTTGTAACCTTCTTCCGCTACCTCCATTGTTCTTGGAATAGCATCAGTAGGAAGATATACTTTACCACCCTTGCGAATTGCAGGTGTAGCTTGAACTAACTTTGTTCCAATATACTTTTTCATTTTTCCAATTCTTCTTTTAATCGTTTCTCAGCATATAGAGCGGCACCACTCAAAACATCATAACCCTTAGATTCCACGAATGAAGCGTATTCCGCTTCGTTTTTCAGAGTCAAACCGTCTTTATCGACATCGTAATCATTGGACGTTCTCAAAGTGAGCGTGTGGTCTTGATAATCGCCATGTTCCTCTGCGTACTTCACGGCTTCGTCGCCCACATCAATCATCTTCTTCTCAACTTCCCATTCTCCTTCATCGAAAAAGGAATCTACATCTGAAAAATCGAAGTCTACTCCAACCATATCTGTCTATAAGGAAAATAGTTTGTTTCTAAGGGACTTTTAGCAACCCCCTCACCTCTTATACTTCCATCGGGATTCAAACAACGAACTTCCGCACCTGCTTTAACCTTTGACGGTTTGTCAAAGACGACCTTGTACTTAAAATCGTATAGAATTCCATTGATAGATATTTTCTTTTCCGCACTCACATCATCGCAACGACATTTACATACGTCCTGCCAGCTTTCACCACCGGTACCGGGAATCGGTCGCCCAAACTCATCGGTTTCCATCGGTTTGACTACCTTTATCTGTAATATGTGTGGAGCGAATATCATAAGAAAGTACATTTAGGTTTGTCACTCAATTCGTCTCTCAATCCGTACTTTTCACATAGGAAAGAATAGTAATCCTTAATCCCTTGAAGGTTCCAAGACATCGAAAAACCGCTTTCACTGATTGAAGTGGCACGAAGCAAAAGAGAGGGGATGAACTTCGCAATCGCCACGGACACACGGGCATGGCAATCCTCGTTCATCTCATCCTCTCCGCTTATCTTCGCGTTGAGACACATATCCAAAAGGTCAGCCTCCGACAACTGAATACCGAAGGTCTGGAACTTTTGCTGTATGTAGTCGTTTACCGTCATCTTAATAGGGTGTAATCAACTTACTATATGCGATATAACTATAATGCGTGCAATACTTGGATTTGTAGATATACCGGAACGGGCATTTAGGAATAGTAACCGATTTACCTTGCATGGCCGGACTTTCCGCAATCACCAACATAGATTGAGGTGCAGTCACTATCTGATAATCGACAGAAACGACATCATTCTGAACAGTGAGCACACCAACATCAACCATTGATACATCGGACTTAGACGGAATAGGTTCGCTAATGGAAGCCTGTACACTCACTGATGCAAACAGCATCAGAAACGAACAAAACAGAAAACAAATAAAGTTCTTCATCTTTTTGGAATTTATAAAAGTTAGACAATGGAAGGGTAGTATTACCTACCCTATCCTTTTACTCAATACCTAAAACTTCTTTCAGTTTACCCGTGGCTTCTTCGTCCAGTTCGGTAACCTTAGCCAAAAGAGTTTCCCCTTTCATATTAGCAGCTGCTTGTACACCGATAGACTTTAAGGCATCAACCAAAGCCTTTTTCTCAAACTCCTTTTCAAAGAGAGAGATTTTCACCTCTTTCTTTTCTTCAGGAGCTTTAGCTTCTTTCTTTTCTTCAACACGCTCGGCAAGCTCACGGCTTTCCATGTCCAGTACACGAGATTCTTCACTCACTTCAATCACTTCGCCCGGACTGTAATACTGACCGGTAAACTTGTCGCGAAAAACAGATATAACTTTTACTTTCATAAGTCACCTCCTTACGCTGATTGGATTGATGCAATCTCGCTCAAGTCGAAATTGGTAATCAAGTTCGGGTTGGTAATCTGCGGAATCCATTCTGCCGTATATTCCATGTAACGGCCGTTCTTGTCACGGTAGTTGGAGATAAGCATCTGCCCGTCTGTCGGAACGTAGGTACGTCCCCGTACAGGGTCGGTGGCTTCATACGGAGTATGGTGGCGCATATAGCCGATTTGGTCGGAAGGTAACAGGGTAATGCGGTTGTCCGCATAAATCTGCACGTTCTTGCCCGTCTGGTCTTTCACGTAATCTTCCTTGATTTCAATACGCGGCAAACCGATGCCGGTGAATACTTCGGAAGCCAAAGAAGAGGAAACCAAGCCTGTACTCAACTTCATCTCGTTAGTTCCGAGAATCATCTTGTACTGCTCGCCAAATTCAGAAGAACCGAGCACATGCTTGTTGAATGTCGCACGGGTCATAATCATTTTCTGATATACACCGTAATCGGGGGCGAGTTTGTGAAGTTCCTCACGCAAATAGAAAATGAACTTGTTCTTTGCATCGACAATCACATCCGCTTTGGCAGGTTTGATAATGTTGAACGGAAGTGAGATTTCCAACAACTTGTTATCGGTCTGCCCGGAGGTGATAGCCGCATCCTTGTTGTAAACGGTCGCTTCGGCTGTCATAAGCAACGAACCTAAGACAATATCCATGCGCTTATGAGCGGCAAGGGTAATCTGACGGTAATCGTCCGATACGAAGTTTACAATTTCGTTCAAGGCTGCCATTTGGTCCGCCGTCTTGGCTTGATTGAACTTATCAATCAAATCCTGCAATTCGGAAAGACGGTCGATGGACATCTGGTAAGCATCACCTAAATAGGCAATCTCACCATACCCAGAACCGATATTTCTACGTTCACGGATTGGTTTCTCTCCAAAACGGGAGTTGATAGAACCGGCCATCACCCCGGTAACGTTGCCGATGTAATCTTTGAATACACGAGTAGTCACTCTGCGGAAGGTAAGATACTGCTGCCAATAGATAGTGTCCTTACGTGTCTGGTTAACACGGTTGATGATAGCACTTACAATGCCGGCATCACTAAATAAAGTTTCAATAGTCAAAAACATAACTCACCTCCTTACTCGTTAAATTCAAACCATCCCTTCATGTTAGCCTTGTCATTCTCGGAGAATGGCATAGCCAACTTTGAAGGTTCAATCTCTGCGGCTGTACGAAGAAGCGAAACCAACACAATACCGTCTTCCACTTTCGTTCTGTTATACAGGGCGGAATTGGATATATGCTTTTGTTTCGTACCGTCTACTGCGGTAGCCTCAAAGAGAACCGCACCCTTAGCGATATCTTCACCAAAAGCAGCTTTGATAGTCAATACGTCATAATTGGCGTTTGACTTGTCAATGGCTGTAATTTCCGCACCATTCTTACCGTTACCGACAAACATTCCCACATAAGCCAAAGAGTTCTTGGCTACCTTGATAGACAAAGCATCTGCACCGGTGGTGTATGCTTCGACAACTTCCACATTGATTACCGCATAAGCGAACTTGTTTTTCAAGTCTGCATAAATCGGAGTGAATCCGGGAAGATAACTTCCCACAACCAGGTTCACCGTGTCGAGCTTGTACGAACCACGTCTGCGGATGCCCGTCTGGACATCGTAACGTTCCTCTTGCTCAACAGGCGGAACTAAATCATACTTAAATCCTGCTGACATAATTAATTTTTGTTTTGTTCAACAATCGTTTTTGTTCCCTCGTCAATCATCTTGGTGATAGATTCAGCTTCTTTCTCAATCTTCGCTTCCGCTGATTCGGGAGGGGTTACACCTTGAAAGCCAACATTTGCCAATTCCTGTTTTGCGTCCTTGAAATAGGTATCTAAGTCCGCATCCTCAGGAATGGAATATCGCTTTGCAAGGATTTCGGGAATACCATACTCCTTAGCCTCTGTCTCTTATACACATCTCCGAGCCCACGAGACCGGAGCCTATCTCGTA
>ENA-OYYE01000434-OYYE01000434.1-human-gut-metagenome-genome-assembly--contig:-NODE-434-length-21869-cov-8.179930_pt1 | contig 21869 bp, 23 predicted proteins | sample MGYA00243244_ERZ653437 | MGnify/ENA primary metagenome ERZ653437 (study PRJEB26926, sample SAMN06165130) | human gut metagenome | biome: ENVO:00009003; feature: ENVO:2100002; material: ENVO:00002003...
CGAGATAGGCTCCGGTCTCGTGGGCTCGGAGATGTGTATAAGAGACAGTCCTTTTACTTCAATTGATTTCATTTTTTAATTACTTTTGTGTTACTCTAAATTAAGTAGATTATTGCTTAATTCACCATCACACGATGTGGTTCACCACACGATGTTGCAAAAAGCGGGGCAAAAGTACGGTTTCTTTTTGGATATTCAAAAGATTTAGTACTTAAAAATCAATATCAATCTTGATTTCGCCGTCCAGCGGAGATTCTTTTTCCGCTTCCTCCGGTTCCTGGGCTACCGGCGCGCTTTCAGCGGTTTCGGCCAGGTCGTTATGCCGTGAGTAGGCCCCCTGTTGTTCTTCGATGAAGCCGATGGCCTGTCGCAGACCGTTCATGAATTTCTCAAAATCCTCTTTGTATAAGAAGATTTTGTGTTTTTCAAAACTTACCTGAGAGTCGTCCCCTTCCCCCATAACCACTTTCTTGCTTTCGGTAATGGCAAGAAACATTTCATCTTTCCTGTTTTTCTTGACGTCCAGATAGTAGATGCGCTTACCTGCTTTGATGGATTGAGAGAAGACAATCTCTTTGTCACTCGTATCCGCTCCGTTTTTCTTCTTTAGCTCTTCCATATAATTTAATAATAGGTCTCTAATCTTGATATTTGCATGTAGCTTCGTTTATCGGGTCCAAAATTGACGATTTTTTTTAAACTGTCAAAAGAAAAAGGCCGGATATTGCTTATCTACATTAAAAAATGTGATTTATTTATGTAAACTCGCTAAAAATATCTACTTTTGTCCCTTGTTAAAACAGTATTTACTTAGATATGATAAACAGAGTTCTTATTCGTCTTAAGATTATACAGATTGTATACGCTTATTATCAGAATGGCAGTAAAAATTTGGATGCCGCGGAGAAAGAGTTGTTCTTTAGTCTCTCCAAGGCTTATGACCTCTACAACTACCTGCTGATGCTGATGATAGCATTGACGAACTACGCACAAAAGCGCATTGATGCGGCTAAAGCAAAATTGGCTCCTACTGCTCAGGAGTTGTATCCCAACATGAAATTCGTGGAAAACCGCTTTATCTCCCAACTGGAGGTGAACAAGCAACTGATGGACTTCATCGCCAACCAGAAGAGGACCTGGGCGAATGATGAAGACTTTGTGAAGGGTATGTACGAAAAGATTGTCGATTCGGATATATATAAGGAATATATGGCCTCGGACGTGAAGTCGTATGAGGAAGACCGCGAGTTGTGGAGAAAACTCTATAAGACTTTTGTCTTCAATAATGAAGAACTCGATGTGTTGCTGGAAGACCAAAGTCTGTACTGGAACGACGATAAAGAGATAGTAGATACCTTCGTCCTGAAAACCATCAAGCGTTTTGACGAGAAGAACGGTGCCAATCAGGCTTTGCTGCCGGAATTCAAGGATGATGAAGACCGCGAATTCGCCCGCCGCCTGTTCCGCCGCGCCATCCTGAACTGCGACTACTACCGCCATCTTATCAGCGAGAATACCCGCAACTGGGATTTGGACCGCGTGGCATTTATGGATGTCGTGATTATGCAGTGTGCATTGGCGGAAATTTTAAGTTTCCCGAACATTCCGGTCAGTGTTTCGTTAAATGAATATGTGGACATTGCCAAAGTTTACAGTACGTCCAAGAGCGGTAGCTTTGTCAATGGGACATTGGATGGAATAGTTAAGGAATTAAAAAAAGAAGGTAAGTTAACGAAAAACTGATACCTTTGTTGAATAATAAAAACTAAAAACGGAATATTTATGAATTTAATGACTGTATTCTTCCTGCAAGCGGCACCGGTTGGTGTAGGCGGAGGTGGTGGTACGATGTGGATATTATTGATAGCAATGTTTGTTATCATGTATTTCTTTATGATTCGTCCTCAGAACAAAAAACAAAAAGAAATCGCTAACTTCCGTAAATCACTGGTAGTGAACCAGAAGGTGATTACCGCCGGAGGCATACATGGAGTTATCAAAGAAATCAATGATAATGACGTGGTACTTGAGATTGCTTCCAATGTAAAAATCCGTATCGACAAGAATTCTATATTTGCCGCCGCTGCTGATGCAAACAGTAGCCAGGCGACTAAGTAAATAAACGTAGCCCTATGTTCGAGCGTAGGAATATAAAGCGCGTTTATATCAGAATAGCAAGGAAAATGAAGAACTTTCTGCTCAGTGATAAGAGCAGGGAGTTCTTTCTTTTTTTATTTTTCTTTCTGATTGCCGGAGGTTTCTGGCTGTTGCAGACACTGAACAACGATTACGAGGCGGAGTTCTCCATTCCGGTACGCCTGAAAGGAGTGCCCAATAATACGGTAATCACTTCCGAACCGGCATCCGAACTGCGCATCAAGGTGAAAGACAAAGGAACTGTGCTGCTCAACTATATGTTGGGGAAAAGTTTCTATCCGGTCACTCTCGATTTTTCCGATTACAAAGGAAACGATAATCATGTGCAAGTCTATGCTTCGCAATTCGAGAAGAAAGTTCTGAACCAGTTGAATGTTTCCACCCGTCTGCTTTCCATGAAGCCCGATACGTTGGAGTATTTCTATTCCACCGGCGATTCCAAGCGGGTACCGGTAAGGCTGAGAGGAAGAGTGAGCGCTGCCCGGCAATATTACCTGTCGGACACGGTGTTCCATCCCGATTCCGTATCGGTTTACGCTCCCGCCGCGGTGCTGGACACGATAACGGCTGCCTATACGCAGTACGTCAAATTGGAAGATATCTCGGACACCCTGACGAAGCAAGTGCCTCTGCGGGTGCAGAAGGGAGTGAAGTTTGTACCTTCTTCCATCGAAATGATGCTTCCCGTCGATATCTATACGGAGAAAACTGTAGAAGTGCCGCTGCACGGGATAAACTTTCCGCCGGATAAGATTCTCCGGGCTTTCCCGTCCAAGGTGCAAGTCATCTTTCAGGTGGGGCTGAGCCGTTTCCGGCAAATCGATGAGAATGATTTCCATATCAATGTCTCGTATGAGGAATTATTGAAACTGGGCTCCGATAAATACACCGTGAAGCTGAACCGGATTCCCCCAGGAGTGAGTCAGGTGCGCTTTAATCCGGCGCAAGTCGATTTCCTCATCGAACAAATTTCCCCTCGCAATGACAATTAAGATAGGTATAACCGGTGGCATCGGCAGCGGAAAAAGCGTTGTCTCCCGCTTGCTGGAGATAATGGGTGTGCCGGTCTATATTTCCGACTCGGAGGCAAAGCGGCTGACGCAGACCGACCGAACTATTCGTGAGGGGCTGACCGGCCTGTTGGGTGAAGAAGTCTATGCCGACGGTGTACTGAACAAGCCTTTGCTTGCATCCTACCTGTTCGGTAGTCCGGAACATGCGCGGCAGGTGAACGGCATCATCCATCCCCGGGTGAAAGAGGATTTCAGGATATGGGCGCGGCGTCATGCCGACAGCCGGATAGTGGGCATTGAGTCGGCGATATTGATTGAAGCGGGTTTTGCTTCGGAAGTCGACAAGATTGTTTTGGTCTATGCGCCCGAAGAAGTGCGTATCCGGCGTGCCGTGGCACGGGATGCTTCGTCAAGAGAAGCCATCCAGAGACGCATTGCCAGCCAGATGAGCGATGAGAAGAAACGGGAACAGGCTGATTTCGTGATTGTGAATGACGGGGAAACACCGTTGATTCCCCAGGTTTTGCAGTTGATTGCCTCGCTGACCGGCGGGATTTCCTGACTTTACTGCTGTGAAAACCGTTTGTGCCTTGTCAAATATCAAATAAATTTGTTTTTGCTCTTGGTTTGCACTATCTTTGCCCACCGAAAAAATAACAATTAATTCTAAAAATAGAACATACTATGTTGAAGACTATCTTGTCCATTTCCGGTAAACCGGGATTGTATAAACTTATTTCCCAGGGAAAGAATATGTTGATTGTAGAGTCGCTTGTCGATAAAAAACGTTTCCCTGCTTATGGCAATGAAAAAATTATCTCGTTAGGTGATATCGCCATGTACACGGATACGGAAGACGTGCCCCTGAAGGACGTGTTGCTTTCCATGAAGAAGAAAGAAAACGGCGAAGCCGTCGCTTTGGATGTGAAGAAAGCCACTCCGGACGAGCTGCGTAATTATCTGGGCGAAGTTCTGCCGACTTTCGACCGTGACCGTGTTTACGTATCGGATATCAAGAAATTGATTACCTGGTATAACCTGCTTGTTTCCTGCGGCATGACTGACTTTGAAGAACCTGCTGAAGAGGCGGAAGAAGAAAAGGCGGAATAAAAACAGAGACAATTAAATAATAGAGAATCTCTTCTTTGTGTATGCAAGGAAGAGATTTTTTTTGTTCTGGCTATTCTGGGGGAGAGGAGAGACGCTTATCTGATTGTATTTCCCTGTAGAAAACATTTTGTTTCGCTATGTCGAAGCTTCGTTGTCCTGTTCTGAATTCTTTTTTTAGTAAGGAGAAATACTTTGAACGAAATTTATAAGGTATTTGCTCTTCAAAACAGTGAATTTGCAAACGTCTTATTATCAAGCTTAGCAACTTTATAATCCTCTATGGTATGTATTAGTTACACTAAAGACGAAATAGTCTTCTTGCAGACAATGAGTTTATAAATAGTTTAATTATCTTCTGTTTGAAAGTATGGGCTATTTTAACGTGGCCTTATGTGCAATAAGCTGTTACTTTAATAGTCTATTTCTGTTTATGTAAGTCTCTTTCGTATCCGATTTTTATTTTCACATTTTTTACCGGTGCGAATTGCAGCTTCATCTCTACGCTGTTATGAGGAAACATTGGGGTCAGAGATGGCATAATCTTATTGGGACGTTCCATCAACGAGTAGCGGATACGGAACAGTAGCGACCAATGATCTATGAGGCTATATTCCATTCCCAATATGCCGCCGAAGTCGTTAAAGAGTTTGCGTATTATTGGGCTGTCATTCATGAGCCATCGGTTGCCATCCTCATCTTCTTGTTGTAGCATAGAGTATTTACCGAAAAATATGCCTGAACTAAGCCGAAGATGATCTGTAAATGCATGATGGTGTAGAAATTGTGCATAGGTGGTTGCTCCCCAGAATGGGTAAGTGGTGTGGCTGCTGAGCGTATGTAATTTCCATAGTTGTCCTTCACACAGATAATCAGAAGCAAAAGGAAAATATGAATTCCCCACAGTATGGTTACTCCATGGGAATAAGTGATAGTTGATGATGCCAGGCGATATGGAAAATGACTTGGCAAAAGTAATCAGAGAACTCTGTATCGGAATTGGCAAAGTCACAGACGTTTTACTGTAAGCATTACTCTTAATAATGCCGATAGGGAAAACTGACCAAACGGCTGGCAAGGTATCAGCCTTTAGATGATATTTTTCTGTCTGTGCGAAAGAACAGGCACTCCAAACAAAACATCCAGTCAGAATCAATAGTTTTTGTATCATATAATTGTTATCAATCAGTGAAAATTGGATATTCAAAAGTTCCGCTTATGATTGGTTACATCATTATATAGCCCCAGGGGTGTGTACTCTAAATTTTATCATTTCGTTTGTCACCTTGCATACAATGAGATACAGAAAGTTGAGTGGGGAGTAAAGGCGAATTAAACACAGAACCACGTAGTGGCTTAGAGTAGTCAAGATAAGTATTTTGCACCTACATGTTTCTGTGTTTAATTTTAAAATAGAGATTTTTATCTATCTATTTAATTATTACTTCAAATTTATATTGATAATATGTGCTTTTTCTTTCAGGCATTTAGGTACCAAATGTCCATTAATAACTTCTGTCAAATCTTTACCGTTAGCATCATGCTCTGAAGTTATGTCTGTCCATGTATAGAAACTGCCAGTTAAAACATTTCCACCGTTCATTTTACCAAGAATAATATTAAAACCATTTTTTACATTATTATTGAAAATGTATCTTGGCAATCGTTGTGCAATTATTTCTTGCCCGTACTGGCCTTGAGCAAGATAAGTAAAATTAGAACTAAGGAATGAATCGAAGTAGTAAGAACGATTGGGATCATTCTTCCATCCATACCACATTTTCTTTTTGGCATACATTTTCACCCAAAGGTGTCCTGTTTTCATATAAGCATCGAAGTATATCTTTTTTTTACGGGCAGGGCTATATACAGAGGTATTTACATCCACTGCCCTTGTTTGGTATTCATTTGAAGACAATGCCTGTGAAGCTTTTATTACGCTTTCGGCTAATTCTTTTTTAATATCTATCTGCCTGATCTCGCCATTGACGACGTAGATGCCATTTTGATTCCCAATAAATGTTTCTATATTATCTTCATCTGGTACATATAGCGATAAGTCTGTGAGATCAATATAGTTGGATATTAAAATATTTTCATATTTTTTCTTATATTGATCGTATAATTGACGAAATTCACTTTCGGAATTAGCCTTATTACCAATACTTTCTAATTCATCATCTGCTTCTGCTGCAATATTGTGTAGGTTCTTTACTCCAAATTGAGCGACTAACTCCATTTTCTTATCATCAGATATAGAATAGAGTTTCTTTTTGAATTCTTGGAAACTATTATCGCTATCGAAACTTAATGCATACTCTTCATTGCTGATACCTCTCGTTTTTAAATTGTCGATTTGATGAGGTGAGATAAGCACAGCTTTTATGGGAGAAGGATTCCCTGCTTTAGAAATTTGTATTTCTTCTTCATTGTTACATGCCAGAAATAGTGCGGCACACATTAAAAATACTAATTTTTTCATTTTGAATTGGATTAAATGATTAATATTAAAACTTAAAACATATAGGTACATGACGCAACAAACGTTCTGTTTTTACAGTCTACGCCATTCTTATTGATGTTCTTCATACCCCAATCGTAGCCCACAGCTAACTGGATGTGGCGGACTATTTCCACACCAGCGCGGAAACCCAATCCCCAATCGAAGCGTTGGAGTATATCGCTGCTGAATACATTGTTGGCTGTGGTGACAACGGACTGCTTTTCCTTATTCACAGTTTGGACTTCTTGTAACTTTCCGAACAAACCAATGTTAAAATAAGGACCGGCATGGACGAACATATTCATATTCCGGCTTACAGGAAATTTATATCCGATGTGGATAGGAATGTTTAGAAAATAGGGATTACTTTTATGCTCATAACTTATTCCCGGTTTATTTTGGTTAACATATCCTCCATTGACATAATATCCCGGACTTTTCCAACCATGAGAGGAAAGTAACACACCGAAGTCCAGATACAAACCTTTTGATACTTGGGGAAGCCCCAGTTCTCCCTTGATACCGCCATGAAAACCGGACTGAGATTCATATGCACTCGGAGAATTGAGGTTATAACCACCCGTTATTCCCAATCTGAAATCTTGGGCGTGACCCATGAGACCGAAAGGCAGGATAAAAAGCAATGTGAATACAACTTTTTTCATAATCAAATTAATATTTAATGAATTAATGATTTTGTTTCGTGAAATCCTTGTTGTTGGATTTCCAAACTGCTTGTAGCTAAGAGTTCCTTTTCTTCAAATACTACTATGAGGTTCAATGTAAAAGATGTTAATTTAGTGTGGTCGCACAGGATTTACCTCTGTATTGTGATATTTAGTCCGGTGATATATTTTTCAACCATTCTGTTTCCATTAGCCCACAACCGCCCAATATGCCGATGCCATTTTCTACATTGGAATAGTTGCTTCGTATCGGTGCCAGTCCTTTGTGTCCCAAATCATTATTTTCGATGTCATTCAAGGATTTCAGATAGCGATATAATTCGGGAGATAAGGAATATAAATAGATTTTATAAAATATGCGGCGGCGGCTATTATTCCATTCATCTGGTTCCCAATCAGTAGTGTAGTAAGTATTTAATCGAATGGTGTATTCTTTCCCTTGCACTTTTTTGTCATCCCATATATACAAGTATTGATAAAAATCGTTGGAGAGATCGAATATTGCATTCAGTCCGGTTGGGTTCAGCAACGGTTCGTCATCTAATTCTAAGTCTATGGCTTCATTGGATTCACTACTTTTATTTTCGGTCATGTCTTCATATATGATTTTCCTTGCAATGCGTACTCCATAATAATCCTCTGTCTCCTTTTTATCCTGAAACGTGATATGGAACTGGAGTCTGTTATCGGTATCTTGTTTTTGTACCATGTCCACTTTTTTTATTGGAAAACCGGCAGGGATTGTTGTTGTCGACCTTATCGGCGGAACTCCGTTAGCCTCCGCACGAATGCGGATAATGTCCGCTACTTGCCATCGTCCAAGCACATAGTAATATCCGGCGGGGACAGAAGACATGGCTGTATCAGCATAATGCACTGTTTGTTCCAGTCCGTTTACAGAGAAAGTAACGCGGGCATTAGAAACTGTCTTGTTCACCTCTTCTTTTGGGGAGACAGGCAGGCTACGGGAGAGCTGTATCAGTGTCGTATCCCTGTCTTTACAGGGCATACAGTAAAGCACCATTTTCTCACTGACGTTAATGTTGTCCAAGTTGAAGTCGTAGCTACATGAGGTAAGGATGACAAGGAACATATGTAGGTATAATATCGTTTTTGTTTTCATGGGAATTTAGAATTTGAGGGTGTAACTGAATGAGGGAATGATAGGAAGCAGACCTGTAGCTTTTCCTTTGAAACTGCCATCGGGCTGTTGGGTAACTTTGCCATATAGGGCGTTCATCCGGCAATAAACGTTGTAGATGCTCACGTTCCAGATGCGTTCGTAACCCCGTTTGGTGGTTTTTCGAAAGTTTACGCCTAAGTCCAGGCGGTGGTGGGAGGGTAAGGAAACATTATTGGGCTGTTCGTATATCCACTTGGTGTGACTATCTGTGTCGATGCCGGGGATAATGGGGGCATCGACTTGCTGCGAGGGCACAGTCATGCGGTTACCGCTGTGGTAGCACCATGAGGCGTATGCTTCTATTCGGGATGAAAATTTATGTCGTAGGGCGATGTTTAGCTTATGGCGATTGTCGAACTTGTCTGCATACCAATCATGATAGAATGCCGGAAATTTCCGCTTGCTCCATGATAGGGTGTAAGTGGCGGTGACAGAAGTATGCCCGTTGCTGTGCGACAGTTCTGTTTCCAGTCCATAGGCTTTACCCTTGCCTTTACGTACCAATGACTCCCAGTCTTCAGCGGAAGGGGTCAGATGATTCCCACCGTCATACTCTATGATATGTTGCATGGTCTTGTAGAATCCCTCCACGTTCAGGCGAATATGGTTGGGTAGTTGCATATATACACCTACGGCATACTGTCTTGAACGCATGGGATGGATGTCACGAGTGGAAGGTACCCAATAGTCCGTCGGGAGGTTTAGATAAGTATTGGATAGTTGGTGCATAAACTGACTCATTTCCGTATATGAAATCTTGAAAGTACTCCGTTTGTTGCTCTGCCAACGTAAGGCTGCTCGGGGTTCTATAGAATGGTATGTTCGACCGGCGATGTGAAATAGTGTGTAGTGCAGTCCGGCGTTCAGCTTCAGGCGATTATTTAATGTTATGTCATCTTCGGCATAAAGTGAGAATTCGTGTCCCCGGTAGAAACGGGTGATACGGTTGCGGATGGTGTCCTGGTGTTCACTGCTGCCCGAGAAGTCACGGTTGGCCGTACTTTGCGGATGAAAGAAGTGGAGTAGGTAGTTGGAGCCTGTGTGCAAGTGGTGATATGCGTTAGGGTGATAGTCGAACTCCATGCGGTAGCCACCGTCATCTATTGTGGAACCGTTGTGTCGTTCGGTGTGGGTGACGCCTGTCAGCGTACCATCGTTGGTATCCATCGTTTTTTCTTCTGTAAGATAGTCAGAGTTCGAGCGGTTGCGGGCATATATACCGATAAAGTTGGCGAAGAGCTTGGGTGAAAATTGATACTTCCAAGTCAGTGTGGCCGTCAGGTTGCCCCATTGCAGATTGAATTTTGTGTGGTCTGTTTCATTATCATAGTTTGCATCGTCCCATTTTTCGTATTGCTTGTTGTTCACCTTCATCACATCGTTGCCTGAATAGAGACTGAAATCAGCCCGGCTTCGTTCGGAAAAGAGATGCGTTACTTTGGCATTAATGTCATGGAATGCGTAGCGTACGTTAATTTTGTCTTTCTTTGAACTATTACGTATCGCTAAAGCAGGAGCAGTTAATACGTCCAGCCATGTACGGCGCATGGCGATATTGAAAGAAGTGCGGTCTTTCTTGATAGGTCCTTCGAACCGGATGCGTCCATCTAATAGTCCCACACTGATGCTACCGTGAAACTCATGCATATTGCCATCCTTGGTGCGTACATCTACTACAGACGAGAGTCGTCCGCCATAGCGTGCCGGAAATCCGCTTTTGTAGAAATCGATATTCTTCACAATGTCCGTATTGAAGGCTGAAAAAAGTCCGCCAAGGTGGTTCACCTGATAGAGTGGTGTGCCGTCCAGAAGGAAAAGGTTCTCATCGTTGCCTCCTCCGTGTACGTAGAGGCCGGAAATGAGTTCCGTACCTGCTGCCACTCCCGGTAGGTTCTGGAGTGTCTTCACCACGTCGGGTGAACTCAGCAGGGCATATTCCGTACGCAGGTCGCGGGCGGTAAGCGATACTTTACCGGTCTGTGTTGTATGCAGAGGTGAGTTAAGGTCGGCTGTCACCACTACTTCTTCCAGTTGATAGTCGGCTTTCAGACGGACTTTTATCGTTCGGTTCCGGTCCAGTATCACTTCTTTCACCTTTTCGCCGAAGCCCACATAGGAGATGCGCACACAGTGCAGGCCTTCCGGTAATGTAAGGCTGAAAAAGCCATGCTCGCTGGTTAGCGTGCCTGTGCCGGTGGTCAAGTCCCAAATAGTAGCGTTAATAACTGTCTCGCCGTGCTCGTCATATATGTATCCGCTGAGGGTGTATTTCTTCGATCGGCGCAACAAGATGTATTTCCCGTTAATTTCCCATTTTAGGCCGGTGTTCCGGAACAGATAATTCAGGCTTTTTTCCAGTGTCAGTCCTTGAAGAAGTCTGCCTGTATAGTGCATGTCGACTTTCAGCGAGGCATCATAGACAAACTTCACGGAGTGTTCCTTTTTTAGAAGTTCCATTTGTTGTTTTACGGTCGTGATAGTTTGCATTTGTTTCGCCCACAGAGAAAGTTGGCACACCATTGCCAACAGTATAAAAACAAGTAGTTTGGTCATTATGCTATTTCCTTTCTATCTTGACATCCAGTGATTGTTCTATCAGGATGATGATTTCATTTAAGTTGTCTGTTCCAAATTCAGCGGTGAGCATTTTGTCTGAAGAGGTAGACAGCGGCACACCATAGTAAGAAGACAATTCTTTCAGTACTTTTGATAAAGGAGTGTTGTCATAGACGAATGTCCCGATTGCCCATGCTGATGGATTGGGTGTTTCGGGTGTCATCACTTGTGGTATCTTTTTGCCGAACGGTAGTTGTGCCTGCATCCCTTTAGTCAATATCACGCCAGTATTATTTCCATTGGAGGCAAAAAGAATTTTGCCCGACGATACATATACTTCGGTTATAGAGTCCGGCTGTTGCTCATCTATCTGAAACCGTGTGCCCAAGACTTCTACTTCGGCATATCGTCCCATTACCCGAAACGGACTTGATGGATTGCGGCGTACATCGAAATAAACTTTTCCGCTCATACGGACTTCGCGTTGCCTGTTTCCAAACCTGGCTGGCTGATAACATAGGGTAGAACGAGGCGACAAGGTGACTGAGGTGCTGTCCGGTAGCAAATACCTTACTGTGTTTTTGCCGGAAGTCAGCCGTGTCCATTCATTTTCTTCGGATGATACATATGTATAAAGGAATGTGCCGAGACAAAGCAACAGGCAGGCGGCTGCACTCGTCCAATAGTACCGGAAGTTCCGCCTTTGTTTGGGAACTTCTATTCTTGCTTTTAGTTTGCGAATCGCCCGGCAGGTGTCGAACACGCCGTGCCGATAATTCTCGAGCACGAACCGCAGGCATTCTTCTTCCTTTTCTTTCATTATGATGTATCTTTTTTTAGTTAAGAGTGCGTTTAGCGGAAATTCTACTATTTGAAAACTGAAAAAAATCTTTTATTGACTAAAGAGGGCTATCCAAAAAAGAAAAAATAAATCTTCCGTGCTCCTTCTTTCAGTGTCCGAAGTGCCTTGCTCACCTGATTCTTGACGGTATTGACTGAAACACCTTGCCGTGCGGCAATCTCCTCGTATTTCAGTCCATCGCGCTTACAGAGCAGGAGAGCCTCGCGGCAGCGTTCAGGCAACGCATCAATTGCTGTCCACAACCGTGCCTCGATGAAGGAGCGCTTTTCATAGTCTTCCTCATCGGCAAGTTGGTATTCTAACTCGGCCGGATTTATATTCGTGTCCACGGGATTTTCTGTTTTGAGTGCGTGAAAGCAACGGTTGCGCACCATTGTATAAAGATAAGACTTCGTGTCCGTCAATGTATACCCGGTGTTCTGCCTCTGCCACAACTCTGTGAAGCAGTCTTGCACGATGTCCTCTACACTATCGATATCATGGAGGTAGTGCAGGGCATAAAGACATAGGGGGCGGTAATAACGGCGGAAGATGTCTTCTATATTGATGGAAAACGTTGTCTTGTTCAATGTTAGGGGGTGTTTATTGTATCCGACTTTTATCTTTCATTCTTAATAGTCTGTAATTGCATATCGAAGTGTTTTCCTTCAATCTCTTGAAGATTGTCTATAAGAGGACTCCGCCGTTCGTAAATAAACTGACAATGTAAGAGTGTAAACAATGCAACTAACCACAGGCAATATGCACATAGATTAATGCAATAAATTAAGATTTTCATTTTCCACATAATAGCTTTATCTGAATTTGTGCCCAAAGTTACCGGACAGCATATTGTCGGAAAAGGAGAATCTGACTGAAACCGACATATTGGCGCATGAAACGCCTAAAAGATGTTTTATACCTGTTTTTTGCCAATTGAGGCAGTTTGTCTTTTTATCCCATCCGGGTGAAAAACATTTATGTGTTCGGCATAAATGACTCACAAAACAACTATTCCCGAAGAACAGTTGCAATCCTATTTCAAAATAGAATTGCGACTGTTCTTCGGGAATAGTCAAACCTTAGTTATGTCTGCTTCGACAAGATTAGTTCCTGAATACCAAACCGTTGTTTGCAGCATTGGCATCTACCGTAATCGGGTGATTGCGGTCTACTTCTTGAGCCAGTAACTTCTTGGACAAGTCGTTCAGCAAGTAGTGCTGGATGGCACGTTTCACCGGACGGGCACCAAATTCGGGGTCATATCCGGCATTGGCAAGGAAGTCTACCGCAGCATCGGTCAGTACCAGTTGCACACCGTTGCCGGACAACATTTTCTGGACGCTCTTGATTTGGAGACCTACAATCTGCTTGATTTCATCTTCCGTCAGCGGCAGAAACATGATGGTTTCGTCGATACGGTTCAAGAACTCCGGACGGATGGTCCTCTTCAACATATTCATCACTTCCTTCTTGGTTTCTTCGATAATCTGTTCCTTATTGGAGCCGTTCAACTTCTCCATCTGGCTTTGGATGTATCCGCTACCCATGTTGGAGGTCATGATGATGATGGTGTTCTTGAAATTCACCGTCCGGCCCTTGTTGTCTGTCAGGCGGCCGTCGTCCAATACTTGCAGCAAGATATTGAAAACGTCCGGATGCGCTTTTTCGATTTCATCGAACAGCACGACAGAGTAGGGCTTGCGGCGTACGGCTTCGGTCAACTGACCGCCTTCATCGTAACCTACGTATCCCGGAGGAGCTCCTACCAGGCGGGAGACGCTGTGCTTCTCCTGATATTCACTCATATCGATACGGGTCATCATCGTTTCATCGTCGAACAGGAACTCTGCCAAAGCTCTGGCAAGTTCTGTCTTGCCGACGCCGGTAGTACCCAGAAAAAGGAAAGAACCGATGGGGCGCTTCGGGTCTTGCAATCCGGCACGGCTTCGACGTACGGCATCGGCAACAGCTTCAATCGCTTCGTCCTGACCGATGACACGTTCGTGCAGTTCTTCTTCCAAGTGAAGCAATTTGTCCTTTTCGCTTTGCAACATCTTGCTTACCGGTATGCCGGTCCAACGGGAAACGACGTCGGCGATATCTTCAGCGTCTACTTCCTCTTTAATCATGGCCTTGTCACCCTGCATCTCGTGCAGTTTCTGCTGCGTTTCTTCAATCTCCTGGTTCAGTGCCTGCAACTTACCGTAGCGTATTTCCGCCACTTTGCCGTAGTCGCCTTCCCGTTCCGCCTTGTCGGCTTCGAACTTCAGGTTTTCAATCTCTACCTTATTCTGTTGTATCTTGTTGACCAGGGTCTTTTCGCTTTGCCATTTCGCCTTGTAAGAGTTTTCCTGCTCTTTCAGTTCGGCAATCTCCTTGCCGATTTGTTCCAGTTTCGGTTTATCGTTCTCGCGCTTGATGGCTTCGCGTTCAATCTCCAATTGCTTGATTTTACGTGAAATCTCGTCCAGTTCTTCCGGAACCGAATCTACTTCCATACGAAGTTTGGCAGCGGCTTCGTCCATCAGGTCGATCGCTTTATCCGGCAGGAAACGGTCGGTGATGTAGCGGTTACTCAGTTCCACGGCGGCAATGATGGCATCGTCTTTAATCCGTACGTGATGGTGATTTTCGTAACGCTCCTTCAGACCCCGCAGAATGGAAATGGTGCTCAGCGTATCAGGCTCGTTTACCATGACAATCTGGAAACGCCGTTCCAGTGCTTTGTCTTTTTCAAAGTACTTTTGATACTCGTCCAGAGTGGTGGCGCCGATACTTCTCAGTTCGCCACGTGCCAAAGCGGGTTTTAGGATGTTGGCGGCATCCATGGCGCCTTCCCCTTTTCCGGCTCCTACCAGCGTATGGATTTCATCGATAAACAGGATGATATTCCCGTCTGACTTCTTCACCTCATTGATAACGGCTTTCAGACGCTCCTCAAACTCGCCTTTGTATTTGGCACCGGCTACCAACGCACCCATATCGAGCGAATAGACCTGTTTGTTTTTCAGGTTTTCGGGAACGTCTCCTCTCAGAATACGGTGTGCAAGGCCTTCGACGATGGCTGTTTTTCCCGTACCCGGCTCACCGATCAGTATCGGATTATTCTTGGTGCGGCGGCTCAGGATTTGCAATACGCGTCGTATCTCCTCGTCACGGCCGATTACAGGATCGAGTTTGCCGCTTCGTGCCGCCTCGTTCAGGTTGATTGCATACTTTTCGAGCGCCTGGTAATTGTCCTCGCTCGACTGCGACGTTACCTTTTCGCCTTTCCGTAATTCGTTGATGGCATTGCGCAATTCCTTTTCCGTCATTCCCGCATCTTTCAGAATGGTGGAGGCTGTGCTTCTTACATTCAGCAAGGCCAGTAAGACCGGTTCCAGCGAAACGAATTCGTCGCCCATTTCTTTGGAATACTGAGTTGCCTTCTGGAATACTTCGTTCGTTTCACGACTCAGGTAAGGTTCTCCGCCCGAAACTTTCGGCAACGAGTCGATTTGCCTGTCAACTACGAGCGCCACTTGCTGCCCGTTCATACCCAACTTCTGGAAGATAAAGTTGGTGACGTTTTCACCCACTTTCATCACTCCTTGAAGCACATGCACGGGTTCGATGGCTTGTTGCCCCCGGCTTTGCACAAGATTGACGGCCTCTTGGATGGCCTCCTGCGCTTTGATGGTAAAATTGTTGAAGTTCATATATTTTCTCCTTTCTATTTTATCAGATTTATAACACCTTATTCGGCGCAAAAGATTTGCCAAGCGCTTTTTTAAGACAGAATTACAGTTAAGAGAAGAAAAAGAATGTCAAAATGGCTGATTTGTGCCAAATAGCTTTTATCTGAGAAAACTTTTTGTATCTTTACTCCCTAATTTGTATACTATTGTTATGGAAGAAGCACGAATAAAACTTTCGGAGACGGTGATGATTATCGATGCCGCGTACTTGAACTTTGTTATCAATGATTTAAAGAAATATTTCGAGCCGCGATTGGGGCGGCAGTTGAAGAAGGCTGATCTGGCCTTGCTCACTATCTGTCTGGCAATGGATGCCGGACTGAAACCGGGGCAGAATGAGGTCCAGATATTGTTGGTGTATGATGAAAAAACGAGTAGTTTGCTGGATTGTGTCCCCTCTGATTTGCAGAAAGAGTTGGACGGGGTAGCTTTCAACAGTCCTTTCGGGGAGTTCAGTTTCCTGTCCGTGCCATCGGAGGGTTATGTGTCGCTCAGGGATTTGTATCTGGATTTATTTCAAATCGTCCTTAATTCCGGTGATGTAAAGAAGCTGATTGCCGTTCCTTTCTGCGAAGAATATGGCGAAGATGTGAACGGAATAATACGGGAATATACATCGGGAAACCCGGAAAGCGGCAAAGAAATCATACAGTTTCTTATGGAAAGGCCTGCGGTTACGGCCGGTTATCGTTGTGAATTGTTGGGATATCCTTTGCTGACGGCGTTGGGTATCAAGAGTGTAGATTTGTCGAATAATTAATCCTATCTAATCTTTAATTCCGTGAGTGATTTTCGTTTGAAAGTATTTCAGTCGGTGGCGAAGAACCTGAGTTTCACAAAGGCTTCGCAGGAGTTGTATATCAGTCAGCCTGCCATAACCAAGCATGTGCAAGAGTTGGAAGCTGCCTACCAGACGCGTCTGTTCGACCGGCAGGGAAGCAAGATTTGCCTGACCGCGTCCGGCAAGTTGCTGCTGGAACATTGCGAGAGGATATTGGCGGATTATAAGCGGTTGGAATACGAGATGCATTTGCTGCATAACGAATATACCGGAGGACTGAAATTGGGGGCGAGTACCACCATCGCCCAATATGTGCTTCCTCCGCTGCTCGCTAATTTCATCGGTCAGTTTCCTCAAGTCAGCCTGTCGCTGATGAACGGCAATACGCGTGAAATAGAAGATGCGTTGCAAGAACACAGCATCGACCTGGGACTGGTAGAAGGCGTTTTCCGGTTGCCCAATCTGAAATATACTACTTTTCTGGCGGACGAATTGGTGGCAGTGGTCCGTACCGGCAGTAAATTGTCCGTTGGCGAAGAAATCACTCCGGAAGACTTGCTTCATTTGCCTTTGGTGCTGCGCGAACGCGGGTCGGGAACCCTGGACGTGTTTGAAAGGGCATTGCAGCGTAATAACATAAAGTTATCTTCGCTGCGGGTACTGATGTACCTGGGCAGTACGGAAAGCATCAAGCTGTTTCTGGAACATACGGACTGTTTGGGGATTGTGTCCGTTCGTTCCATTACCCGCGAACTTTATTCGGGACAATTGCGCGTGGTCGAGATTAAGGGGATGCCTATGCTGCGTGACTTTACCTTCGCACAACTACAAGGGCAGGAGAGTGGTCTGGCGCAGGTATTCATGAATTTTGCCATGCGCCACAACGGAAAACTCTAAGGACGTATAACTTCCTATTATAACGTATAAAAAGATTTAAATAGGTTGCCTTTGCTGAAAAGACTACCTTTGCGACCGTTAATAAAAAGAATGTAAACTATTAAATTCAAATCTATGTTCAGTCGCGGTAACAGAGGCAATACGATGCATGGCATCCTGCTGATTGCCTTATTCTCTTTCTCAGCATTCTATATCGCTGAAATTCCCATTGTTAAAAGTCTGTCGTTCAGTCCCCTCATTGTAGGTATCATTCTGGGTATGCTATACGCCAATAGCTTGCGGAACCACCTGCCCGAGACCTGGGTGCCCGGCATTAAATTCTGTACGAAGCAGGTGCTGCGGACCGGTATTGTGTTGTACGGTTTCCGCCTGACGCTGACTCAAGTGGCGGAAGTAGGGCTGCCGGCTATTGTCATCGACACCATTATTGTTGCCGGAACCTTGTTTCTCGGTATCGGATTGGGCAGGTTATTGAAGCTGGATAAAGACACCGCCTTGATGACTTCTACCGGTAGTGCGATATGCGGTGCCGCGGCAGTCTTGGGAGCCGAGCCCGTGGTGAGATGTGAAGGGCATAAGACGGCTATTGCAGTATCTACGGTCGTAATCTTCGGAACAATTTCCATGTTTCTTTACCCCATTATGTACCGTTCCGGGATGTTGGACGGATTGAGCAATATGGGAGTCGCCATTTATACGGGAAGTACGCTGCACGAAGTGGCTCATGTGGCGGGAGCGGGCAATGCGATGGATCCGACGGATGTATTGGGCATAGCCGGCCCGGCCACGATTACGAAAATGATCCGTGTGATGATGCTGGCACCCGTATTGGTGATTATGAGTCTGGCGTTGGCAGGTCGCAAGCAGGTAGATGCCAATGGAAAAGCGATAAAGAGCAAGATTACCATTCCCTGGTTTGCCTTCGGCTTCATCGGAATTATCTGTCTGAATTCCCTTTTGCAATACCTGTGTGGAGCAGAGACGGTGAAAGACATTCCTCTGAATGGCACCATCGAATACATAGATACCTTCTTGCTCACCATGGCGATGACCGCACTGGGCACTGAAACCAGCATCGACAAATTCAAACAGGCCGGTGCCAAGCCGTTTGTGCTCGCTTTCCTGCTTTATATTTGGTTGGTAGTCGGTGGTTATCTGTTGGCTAAATATCTGGTTCCGGCTTTGGCATAGCCGGACATCATTTAGATTTGAATGCTGTCCGATGGGAGAGTGGGGTATCGTTTCCCTATTTCCCGGATTTCTTCGGCAGTGGCATATATGAATACACATCTCGTTATCACCGGGATGTGTATTTCTTTTATACGTCCCGCCCATTGGCGGCGTACCGGTGTAAGCGGAAGATAGGTGATGTATCCTTCCCTTTGCAACCGTGTCAGGGTGTTCAGTTCTGCACGCGGAGGGGTAGCCACGATATACCATTTTCGTGGCTTCTCCAGGTGCGTGATTATATGTTGAAAAGTCATAGTTAGTCGTTTTTAGTAACAATAAAGTCGAATGAATGATAGAATTTAGGTTTGTTTCCTATGGCTATCGGCAGGACGATTCTTACCGCTACCTGTCCTCCTTTCTTCAAATCCTTTTTATAATAGATTTTATCTGTTTTCTTTTCGGTAACTAAATTGGAAGCAGTGATGGTCTGCTCGATTTCGGAATTGCTTTTGACTATTTCCTCTGCAATATCTTTCACTTCCGGTGTAAAAGGATAAAGATTTACTCCCGAGGCTTTTCCGTTGATGATGAATTCTGCGTTATCCCAATTGACAACGGCATCTTCACCGGATACGTTCTTGATTCTTATCTGCCAGGCATCGTTTTCTGGGATGAACGAGTAGATAATGTCATCCTGCACATATTCCAGTTTCCCTTTTTGATTCTCGAACCACTTAAAAGCAATGTTACATTCCTCCTTATCGGTACACTGAGCCTGTGCAGACACAGGATATAACAGAATCAACAGCAGAATAATTAAATGATTTTTCCGCTTGTATTTGTGATAATCATAGCAGGTCCATAGCACGATTGCCAGCAGACAGACCGGGATTGCGATGAGGATGTATGTAACAAACGTCATGTTATAAATATTATTTTTATGTTTAATTGAGTGGCAAAAATATCATAAATTATTTGATGAAACAAATAAATTGTGAAATAATGTAATCGAAGACGGAAGGAAAGGAATATTTTAACCATTTACGTAACAAATGCCGTCGTTTGACGTCTATTAAGTAGATGCATTTAAGATAATAACGATTAAAAGGTTCATGGACGCAGAAAGTTTTAAAAGAGAGTTTCTACCCTATCACCGCAAGCTGTATTTAGTAGCCTGCAAATTGCTTGAAAATGCCGCCGATGCCGAGGATTTGGTGCAGGAAGCTTATCTGAAGTTATGGGACAAGCGGGAAGGGTTGGCGCTTATCAGCAATCCGGAAGCCTTTAGCGTTACGTTGGTAAAGAATATGTGTTTTGATTTGCTGCGGTCGAAGAAGTACATGCAAAATAAGCAAAACATCGAGTTACGGGCGGTGCACGATGTGCAACAGGATGATAATTGGGAAGAAAGAGAACAAGTGCGTCAGGTAAAACAACTCATAGCCCGTTTGCCCGAACAGCAGCAACGCATCGTCGTGCTTCGCGACGTGAAAGGCTGTTCTTATGAGGAGATTGAACGGATCACCGGATTGCATCCTACGAATGTACGTGTGCTGTTGTCCCGGGCCAGGAAGAAGATACGTGATGAATTCAATAAATGGAGCAATTATGAAAGTCGAGGAAATTGAAAGGCTGCTTGCCGGATTTTATGAAGGGACTACGACGGAGAGTCAGGAGGAGATGCTGAAAGACTATTTCAGGACGCAAGAAGTACCCCGACATCTCCGGAAAGAGCAAGAATTGTTTCTCAGCCTGTTTGGCGGGGAAACCGGAGACGAGCCGTCTGTTCCGGCAGAATTGGAACATAAATTGCGGAGGATGATTGATGAAAAAGCGGAGGAGGAACTGCGCTTCTTCCGTCCCAACAGGGCGAAACGGAACTGGAGATGGGTAGGAGGGATTGCCGCTACTTTTCTGATTCTGGCAGGAATCGGTTACAGTATCGGTAACTTTGGAAAAGACTTGCAGTCACCTACACCGGAAGATACGTTTTCCGACCCAAAAATCGCTTATGAGGTGCTTCAGTCCACTTTGAGGGAAGTTTCCGCTAACCTGAATAACGGTATTGAACAAGTGAATGAAACTCAGAAAGATATGGCGACTATAAATAAAGAAGTCAAACAAGAAATACAAAGATAAATCATTATGAAAACCTTTAAAATGATGTTGGCAGTTCTTCTGCTGTTGATGCCTGTCCTGTGCCGGGCTCAAAAAAATCTGTATGAGAAATACAACGATATGCGTGGAGTATCGTCGGTCTATATTTCGAAAGCGATGATTGATATGAATCCTGCGTTGTTTACGGAGGATGTCTATATCGGAAAAGTTTCCGGTCAGTTGAATTCTGTCCAGGTACTTTCTACGATGGACAATAATATCAAGAAAGATATGCGCAAGGACTTGCGTGCGATGGTGCAATCTTCCAAGTACGAATTGCTGATGAAACAGAAAGGCCAAGTTTCCAGTTCTGAATTTTACGTAAATCGTCGGGGAGATAAAGTGAAAGAGCTGATTATGATTATCGACGGAGCGGCTAAATTGAAGTTTGTCTATCTGGAAGGAGAAATGACCTTGAAAGATATTAAAAACATTATGCTGTATCAGCATACCGGTAGTATCAGCGGAGCCGGTCTTCAATATATACCGGAAATTTCGGACTGCCTTTCTGTCTTGTCGGATTTTGATGCCTCTAATATATAATGTAAGAAGCCTCCCCTTCGGCTTTATCGAATTGCCGAGAGGGAGGCTTTCATTTTTAGATTATATCGCTATCCGGTTTCTGCCTTATTTGTCCTTCTTCAGTTCTTCGAAGATAAGACCTTCCAATTCTTCGGCAAGTTCCGGATTATCGAGGATGACCTGCTTGGCTGCATCCCGGCCCTGAGCTATTTTCGTGTCATTATAGCTGAACCACGAACCGCTTTTCTTGATAATACCCAGATTGGAACCCAAATCGATGATTTCTCCGGCGCGGGAGATACCTTCACCGAACATGATGTCGAACTCGGCTCTGCGGAAAGGAGGAGCAACTTTGTTCTTCACCACTTTTACCTTTGTCTGCTTACCCAGTACTTCTTCGCCGTTTTTGATAGCCTGGCTACCACGGATATCCAGTCGGACGGAAGCATAGAATTTCAATGCGTTACCGCCGGTAGTCGTTTCGGGATTACCGAACATGACGCCGATTTTCTCACGCAACTGGTTGATAAATATACACGTAGTACGTGTCTTGCTG
>ENA-OYYE01000441-OYYE01000441.1-human-gut-metagenome-genome-assembly--contig:-NODE-441-length-21673-cov-7.482283_pt1 | contig 21673 bp, 18 predicted proteins | sample MGYA00243244_ERZ653437 | MGnify/ENA primary metagenome ERZ653437 (study PRJEB26926, sample SAMN06165130) | human gut metagenome | biome: ENVO:00009003; feature: ENVO:2100002; material: ENVO:00002003...
AAATTCAGGCTGCCGTACTGGATGTGAAGTTGAAGCACCTGGATGAGGATGTGGCGCTCCGCAAAGAAGTGGCTGAATATTATATCGGGCATATAAGCCATCCCGATATCATCACTCCGACAGTGAAAGATTGGGATGCACATGTCTTCCACATATTCCCTATCCGCTGCTGGAAGCGTGACGAATTGCAGAAGTATCTGGCGGATAACGGGGTGCAGACTATCATACACTACCCTATCCCTCCCCATAAGCAGGAATGCTATAAAGAGTGGAACAGTTTATCTTTCCCGATAACGGAACAGATACATGAGGAGGAATTGAGCCTGCCGATGAGTCCGGTAATGGATGTTGAGGAGGTGAAGACGGTGGTGGAACTGCTGAATAAATGGGGACACTAATCATTAATTTCTTTTCCTACTTTAAACGCGCGCTCAAAGCAGATATCGTGAAGATTTTTTCTTTCACGGCAATGTCTACTTTGGTGAAAATGCTGACCGGACTAATCAGCGTAAAGGTGGTGGCATCCGTCATCGGGCCCGCCGGAGTGGCACTGATAGGCCAGCTAAACAACTTTTCCTCCATTGTGATGCCATTATCCAGCGGAGGAATAAATAACGGCATCACAAAATATGTAGCCGAATATAAGGAAGATACGGAATATGTTAAATCATTATTGTCGACCGCACTGCGCATCACCGCAGGATGCTCGGTGACAGTGGGACTAATAATGATCTTGTTCCATTCTTATCTGAGCCGCTATATCATGCTTTCTTCCGATTATGGGTATGTATTCATCATATTCGGTTTCACAGTCCTGCTCTATGCCTTGAACATGATGTTGACATCCATCATCAATGGTTTCAAGCAATTCAAAAGATATGTAGCGATAAACATTGCAAACAGTATTGTGGGATTAATCTTCACTGTCTCGTTCGTTTTTGCTTTAGGCCTGAAAGGAGCGCTGATTAGTGCGGTCACTTATCAAAGTGTGATGCTGTTCATTACATTGTGGATGATCAGAAAACTGCCGTGGGTGGATTGGGCGTTTTTCCGGAAAAAGCTGAGTTCGGGAATATCTAAAAAGTATTTCCGCTATACGATGATGACGTTTATATCTGCAGCGACAGCACCGGTATCGCAGATGTTGCTTCGCGGCTATGTAATATCCGAGATATCTCCGGTGGAAGCCGGATGGTGGGAAGCCATGAACCGTGTATCCGGCGCGTACCTGGCAATAATCACAAGCTCTTTTGGTGTCTACTATCTCCCGAGACTTTCCGAACTGACTGACCCGATGGAGCTACGCAGAGAAATTTTCAAAGCATATAAAGTAATTATCCCCATGCTATTGGCAGGCTTTATCCTGGTTTATTTGCTGCGTTTCGTCATCATCCGCATTCTGTATACGCCGGACTTTCTACCGATGGAAAATTTATTTATCTGGCAGTTATTCGGTGATTTCTTCAAGATTTGCAGTTGGCTGCTGGCATTCTTGATGCTTGCAAAGTCTATGACTAAGGCATTCATTACAACGGAAGTCTTATTTGCTTTCAGTTTTGTAGGATTAGGATTTCTATTTATGCAGCAGAACGGTATAGTAGGAATCACTCAAGGATATTTTGTGAACTATGTATGCTACACATTATGCATGTTCTTTGTATTTAGAAAATTAATTTTTAGGAGGTATTTATCACATGACTAATCATTCGGATTCATTGGTATCTATTGTCATTATCACTTATAATTCTTCAGAATATGTATTGGAAACGCTTGAAAGCGCAAAACATCAGACATATCGGAATATTGAATTGATAGTGAGCGATGATTGCTCTACGGACAGCACGGTGACAATATGCCGTGAATGGCTGGAACGGAATAAGAGCCGTTTTGTACGAACGGAGTTGATAGAGGCGGAACAGAATACGGGGATACCGGCAAACTGCAACAGAGGATATAAAAAAGCACAAGGAAAATTCATAAAGGGAATTGCTGGAGATGATATTCTGTTGCCTAATTGTGTGGAGGATTTGGTTGGTGCTATTGGGGATAATTATATCATAACAGGAATATGTAAATCATTCTACTTAAATACCAATCAGGAAAAAGTATTCGGAAGAGACTATCCAACAGCAGATAGATACCCATTTTTTAATACTAATCCCCATACGCAGCATAAATTGTTACTAACACAGAGTTTTAATTTTTCTCCCGGAGTCCTTTTAAGAAAAAAGTTGTTTGATAAAGTTGGCTGGTATGATGAACAATATCGATATCTTGAAGATTTACCTTTGTGGTTAAAATGTACGGATTTTGATATCAAAATAGCCTTACTGCAAAAAGCGGTTGTGTTATATAGGACAAGGCACAATAGTATGAATCAAAGAAAAACAGAAATTTATAATACGGCATTTTTTTCCTGCTTATACAAATTCAGGCGAAATTATATTTATCCACAAATACCGTGGTATAATATCGCTTTCTGGGAAACTGAATTAATGGAGCATACCTGCTATTTTACATTAGTCCGCATTTGCAAAAACAAGAGAAACATTATTACGACTACGATATTCAGGTGTTTCTATTACCTATCTCTTCTTCCATATCCTCATAGAATAAAAAAATATTGGAATAAAATCTATAAACAAAAGAAGTATTAATGAATATCCTTTTTTATACTCAACAAGATATATCGCCTACAACGGGCGGAATAGGTAGAATAACATCCACCCTAACCGAATACTTCCGAAAACAGTACGATTATAGAATTTATTCTATCTATGCGGATGAAATTCCAAATAGCCTGGAACATACAGATACAAACGGAAAAATTCGTTTGCGACTACACGACCGCTTAGGGATACGACTTAAAGTACGTAGGAACTATAAAAAAGCGGCAGCGTATATTGCAAAAAATCAAATTGACATTGTGATTATACAGACATCATTGGATGTAGTAGGCAGACTGCAAAAGGCACTAAAACGAATGGATTATTCTGTGAAAATTATTTCAGCATTGCACTACATGCCAGGCACAGACGAACGATTTATCGAAATACAAGATATTAAAAAGATCAACGGAGTTACTATTGACTCATTACGCCTGCTGATAAGACTTATATTATTGCCCATATATATTCCTCTGATTAAACATGCGACAAAAAAAGCATATTTCAATGCTTACCAAAAAGGAGAAAAAGTTATATTGCTTTCAGATTCTTATATTAGGCAATACCAGCAATATGCCCAGATCTACGATAATTCGAAATTCCTTACCATTCCTAATTGTCTGTCTTTTAGCACAGAATATTATAAAGAAGATATTCAATACAAAGAGAGAACAATCGTTGTAGTTGCACGATTGGAAGAACAACAAAAACGTATTTCAGTCATGTTGAGAATATGGCAGAAGATTGAGCAAGATGATAATTTCAAAAACTGGAAGTTTGAAATTGTAGGGGATGGAACATCCAAAGCTCTGTATGAAACAATGATTCAGTCACTAAATTTAAAACGTTGCTTTATTGTAGGTAGAAAAAATCCTATTGATTATTATCGACGCGCATCCATATTCCTGATGACTTCTTCTTTCGAAGGATTTCCCATGACACTTATTGAGGCTCAACAATTCGGTTGTGTGCCAATAGTGTTTAATTCTTTTTCTTCTTTGGGAGACGTCATCACAGACGGACGTAACGGGATACTCATACCCAATAATAATGAAGAATTGTTCCGACAGGAACTTACCGAATTAATGAAGAATGACATACATCGGAAACAACTTGCAATAAACGCTCTATCAGACTGCCAAAAGTTTAGTCAAGAAAGGATATGCAATCAGTGGAAATCACTCATAGAGGACTTATTGATGCATTAAGTTCTGTATCATAAAACTCATAGACAAAATTACCGCCCCAATACAATTATGAATAAAGAAAACAAGAAAGTTGCTTTAGTAATTTGTTACTTCCAGCACAATTATGGTAGCCAGTTACAGGCCCTTGCCACACAAATGATTTGTGATAAGCTGGGAATAGGGAACGAGACGATTCGTATCGATGGGCTGAAACCGGAAATAAACAAGGCCAAATATCGTTACTTCCTGAGCCGCATATTCGACATCAACACTATCAAGGATAAGATGTCAACGGTAAGAAAACTGATTGCCAAACGAACTAACGCCGAATATAAAAAGAATTTAGCCAAACGGGACGCTTTATTTACGCAGTTTGCCAATGAACGTTTTAATCTGTCGCGCCTGTATCACTCAAAAGCAGAATTGGGTAAACAGGCGCATGAATACAGTGCTTTCGTGGTGGGGAGCGACCAACTGTGGCTGCCCTCGAACATTGCAGCCGATTATTACACGCTAAACTTTGTACCGGATGATATAAAAAAAGTAGCATACGCCACCAGCTTCGGAGTATCCAGACTGCCCAAACGACAAGCCAATGCTGCAAAAGGGTTCCTAAGCCGACTGGATGATATATATGTACGTGAGACATCGGGACAGAAATTGATTAAGGAATTGACCGGAAAAGACGTCCGGATAGTATGCGACCCTACCCTGCTGTTCAGTGCCGAAGAATGGAACGCGATGGCTCCACAGGAAAGGAGAATCAAAGAGCCATATGTACTTTGCTATTTTCTGGGGAATAATCCACAGCACCGGAAATGGGCAAAACAACTGTCTGATGCCACCGGATGCAAGATTGTGCAACTGATGCACCTGGATGAATACATAAAAAGCGATGGAGGGGTTGCCGACTATCCACTGTATGAAGTAGATTCTTTGGAATTTGTAGGATTGATACGGGAGGCAGAATATGTACTGACAGACTCTTTCCACTGTACCATATTCTCTACACTGTTCCGTAAGCGGTTCTTTGCGTTCCGCCGTTACAGCAATGACAGCGCTGTATCTACCAACTCACGACTTTACTCCTTGTTGGGTACGCTGGGGATGCGGGAAAGGTTATTGACGGGAAATGAAACCATAGAAGAGACTACTTCTTTATTTGTAGACTGGAACCAGGTACACCAGCGAATAGCCAATCTTAAAGCCGAATCAATCCGCTTATTAGAAAACGCATTAACGCCCCGATGATGGACGAAAAAGAAAGGTTGTTACGACTGAAATATAAAAGGATATTAAATGCTAAACGAAAGCAGAATATCCAAGACTTCACCAAGTGGTTTATCCCACTGATAATCATATCGAAAATTGTGCGGTGGACAATTATGAAACCGCAATTGGTGGATATGAGTATCGGATGGGGAATGATACCACCGATGAACCAAAACAGGATTCCTCATTTTAGTTTTGATGGAAGTGCGGATATAAATACAATGCACCTATTTGATTCTATCAATATATTCCATATAGACTCTTATATCGGCTGGGAAATCTTTATCACGATACTCTATAATATCCCTGTATATCTCATGATAAAGCAATACTATAAAACACATCCATTAGCCGGATGGAAAGAGAATTTATTCATTTATATGAATGTGGCCGTGCTGAACATCTTCTGTTTCAATATGGCGAAGGAGCCTTATCAGATGTTATTCTTCCTTCTGATGTATTATTGCATCACACTTCACAACGCAACATATACAGTTAAATCCATTTTAATTGTATGTGTGCTAATATTATGCACCATAATTGCACGAAAATATTACGCTCTTATTATTATTTTCTTCATTCTTTTAGTTTTCACCATAAAATATATATTCAAAAGAAATACCAAAAAGAAACTCACCAACTATCAATTGGCAATATACATCACGTTGCTAATACTCGTTATTTGCGGATTCCATTATATATTCATGCTATATATGGGTGGAAAAAATCCTGAAATTTACCTTGAACTTATACGGGTAAACAACCGATCGGGTCTGTATTATTCGGAAGTTACGCCCCTATTCAATGCATACGGTGGTCCATTATTTACAGTAGAATTTCTTTTAAAAATATTTCGATTAATATTTCCGATAGAATTATTACTAAAAGGGAAAATCACCTATCTTTTTTTTATTGTTCACCAGTTTTTATTGGCATTATTCATGATACAAGCATTTAAAGGAATGGGGCGAAAAAGAAAGAAGCTTGGAGAAATTCAAATGAGACACGCTTCGATAAGGGAATTAGCATTATTTACTTACATCGCATTCTTATTATGCTCGGCTGCATTTGAACCGGACTTCGGAAGTTGGGTTCGGCATCAGGGAGTGGCTTTCCCAATCATGCTACTAATCTTATAATAATATGGAGGAAAAGAAACTGAAGGTACTGTTTTTTATTGACCGTCTGCTATGGGGAGGCATTCAAAGCCTTGTTTATGATATATTGAAACATAACGATAATCAACGGATGAAAATAGATATTCTGACCTTGGATGATGGTAAAGAATATCCCTTGAAAGAAGTTTTGAAGAATATGGGTATAACTATATACCAACTCAAAAACACCTGGATGCATACCCCCTTAGATTTTCCTAACTATTTCCGGCAAGTACATAAATTCTTCAAAGAATATCCTAATTATGACGTAGTTCATATGCATTCCAGCAGCAAGAATTACTACATATTGAAAATTGCTAAAAAATACGGGATAACAGTACGGGTTGCCCACTCTCATAATACAAGTTTTCAAACACATAATCCCTTATCTATCGCATTAGGAAATTTGATGAAACATTCTTTGAAAAAGTATGCCACACATTGTTGCGGTTGCTCAAATCTGGCATGTGAGTGGCTTTTTGGGAAAGGATGCATAAAACAAGGAAAAGCACAAGTCATTTTGAATGCTATCAATAGTAAGCCATTTATATATAATGAAGAAACACGAAAAGAGGTACGAAAAGAATTAGAAATTGAAGATAAATTCGTTATTGGTCATGTCGGCAGGTTTGAACGACAAAAAAACCACACTTTTCTAATCGATATCTTCGCTGAAATAACAAAGTTAAAAGAGAATGCTTGCCTCGTATTAGTGGGGACAGGTAGCTTACAACATCTGTTAGAGCAAAAAATCGCGGCAATGGGATTGACAGAGAAAGTTATCTTTTTAGGATTCAGGGATGACCGGTATCGCATCATGCAAGGAATGGACAGCTTCGTTTTCCCTTCTTTATACGAAGGGTTAAGTGTGGTTCTTATCGAGGCACAAACATCCGGACTACCCGTATTTATTTCAGATAGTACAACCACAGAAGTTAGCTTTTCGCCTGAAATAAAATTTATGTCCCTCGAACAATCTCCCCAAGAGTGGGCAAAAGCCATCGTTAAGAAAGGGCAAATAGAGCGTAAAGATATGACGAAAGAAATTCAGAAAGCAGGATTTGAAATACAGACCTTGATTGATAACCTATATAAACTATACACAGAGAAATGATGATATACAAAGCATTACGTGCATTGCACCTTAATAATTTAATATACAATGCAATTCTGCCATTTGTTAAAAACTCAGGAAAGAGAAATTTAGAGCAAAAGAACGCCTATAATCATTTACAAAAATATTCTCCAGATTTTCAATGTTCGAGTATCTGCGATAACCACATTGAAGATATCCCTCAATATGATCTTCAAATCATCGTACCTGCCTATAATGTTGAAAAGTACATCGAAGAATGTATGGATTCGATTGTTGGCCAACAGACTTCATACTCGTTTTACGTAACGGTAATAAATGATGGATCACCCGACAACACTCGAGAATTACTGAAAAAATACGAATCGTATGCCAATATACGAATTATAGACCAAGCAAACAGAGGATTCTCCGGAGCAAAAAACAGAGGGTTATCTGAAATAAATGCACGTTATGTAATGTTTGTTGATTCGGACGATAAACTTTATAAAGGTGCCATTGAAGCATTGATGTACACTGCTGACAAATATAATGCAGATATAGTTGAAGGTGGATATCAATTATTTTATAACCATGTGATTCTGAAACGTGGGGTAAGGAAAAACAGACATGGCACAGCGTTAAATATGTATGGCTTTGGATGTGGAAAAGTCTATCGTGCTCAGTTATTCAAAAATATACAATTCCCGGAAAAATACTGGTTTGAAGATACGGTTGTATCATTTATACTCCTTCCCCTAAGTAAGATGCGTGCCTCAGTCTCGAACATAGTATATTGTTATAGAAAAAACTTGAAAGGTATCAGTGTGTCATCCAAAGGGAATATTAAATCACTTGATTCCTTTTATGTAACAAGAAGGTTATTATTCGACCGTCAGATATTGGGTTTGCCTCTTGGAGAGGAGGAATTGGAAATGGTTTTAAGACAAATTATCGTTAATTACCGACGTATCAATACTATTAAAGATAAAACGATACAAGAACTAATCTTTGATGCTAATATTGAAATGTTGCAGACTTTTTTCACCCCCAAAATAGTAATGACATATTCCGGAAAACATAATCATTTGCTCAAGGCGATACTGCAGAACAACTATAGACTTTATAATTTATATTGTAAACTAAAATAAAAAAATCATGCTACAATGATTTATTAACTATAGAAGATAATAATGGATATTAATAATAAATACAATTGTTGCGGATGTTCAGCCTGCGCATCAGTCTGCCCGAAGAAGTGCATCACAATGAAAGAGGATGAAGAGGGTTTTCTTTATCCTGAGACAGACAAAGAAACATGCATAGAGTGCGGACTGTGCGAAAAGGTATGCCCCGTCATGGAAGTCGCCCCGGAAACGCCCAAGCCTCAGAAAGCTTTCATCATGCAACATAAAGACGGGACAGTTTTGCGGGAAAGTACTTCGGGAGGAGCTTTCACGGCAATAGGCAAGCAAGTGATTGAAAAGGGCGGCGTAGTTTTCGGTGCAGGATTTAATAAGGATTTTGAGGTGGTGCATCAATATGTGGAACAGACGGAAGACTTAAAAGTATTCCGCAACAGCAAGTATGTACAGAGCCGGATAGGAGACAGCTATCTTCAGGCTAAGAAATTCCTTGAAACGGATAGGTATGTCTGCTTCAGTGGCGCACCCTGCCAGATAGAGGGGCTGCTCTCTTTTTTACATAAACCTTATGAAAGACTTATTACCGTAGATGTGGTGTGCAGGGCTTGCCCTTCTCCGTTAGTTCTCCGCAAATATCTTGAAATGCAGAAAAGCAAATTGGGAATTAATCTGACCGGTGTAAAATTCAGGGACAAATATCATGGATATAAATATTCTGCAATGTCCTTGTATGGAGATCGTTCAAAGGATTATCATCAGGGAATCGATACGGATTACTATCTGCGCTCATTCTTTGCCGGAGTGAACATACGCCCGAGTTGTACTCAATGCGCATTCAGAAAACGGTACAGAAATTCGGATATGACAATTTGGGACTGCTTCGACGTATATAAATACAGCAAGGAACTGGATAATGACAAAGGAGTGACCCGTTTGCTGACACATACCCCTAAGGGAGAGAGCATTGCAGAAAGCCTGCGAGAAGATATGCATATTCTGGAAATATCTCCTGACAAAGCCGTAGAAGGAGTGAAAGAGATGTATCATTCCGTCAGTTTTCATCCCCAGAGGGAAGCTTTCTTTGCAGACTTGAACAGGTTATCACCCGAGGCTTGCTTTAAAAAGTATTTCCCTATCACCCTGCGGCACCGAGTAGAAAAGCTGGTACGCTTGGGATGTAACAAACTGGGAATCTATGCGATTATGAAAAGAGTGTTTAAAGCGATAAACGGAAATAAAGAAATAAAGAGGTAGAATTTGAAGATGGCGCTAACAATCTTACACATTGTCGAAGCCTTTGGCGGCGGCGTAGTCACTTATCTGAATGACCTGACACGAGGGCAATGTAACAGAATGTATAAAGTGTACATTGCCTATGGGATAAGGTATGAAACTCCACCTGACTTCAAGCAGATGTTTGATAAACGCATCACGTGGATAGAAGTCAGGAACTTCAGGAAAGCGATTGGGATGCACGACTATAAGGCGTACAAAGAGTTGGGGAAGTTGCTGAAGGGAGTGAAACCGGATATCGTGCACTTGCATTCGTCGAAGGCGGGAGTCATAGGCCGGTTACTGATAAGAAACAGGCGGACTCCCCTATTCTACACTCCGCACGGCTTCGCTTTCCTGATGAAAGATGCATCGGCATTGAAAAGATTATTTTACCGGTTGACGGAGTATGCGTGTGCCAAGCTGTCACATGCCATCACCATTGCTTGTAGTGAAGGTGAATATAAAGAAGCCGGGAAACTGGACAGGAAGGCAACTTATGTGAACAATGGCATCAATCCCAAAGAATTGCAACCTTATTTACGGGAAAACAAGAAAAGGGGAAATCTCACAGTATGCACTGTGGGACGAATATTGCCGCAAAAGAATCCTGCATTTTTCAACCGGGTAGCGGAATTGCTGCCGAACGTAGGGTTCGTATGGATTGGGGACGGGGAACTGAGGCATTTGCTGACGGCTGCGAACATCACCGTCACCGGCTGGACGGACCGGAACGAGGCGATGAAAAGACTGGCGGAAGCGGATGTGTTTCTGTTGCCGTCGTTATGGGAGGGACTGCCTATTTCGCTACTGGAAGCCATGTTTCTGAAGAAACTCTGTATCGTCTCGGATGTCATCGGCAACCGGGACGTGATACGGACAGGGGTGAACGGCTTCATCGCCGGGACGCCCGAAGAATTTGCCGGCATCATAGAGCGGGCGGGAAACGGGGAAACGGACGTGGAAAACATCGTCGGCCGGGCCCATGAGGAAGTGATAAACCATTATAACGCCGAACTCCTGGCTGAGAAATATGAAATTGTTTACGCGCGATATGGAAATGAACTGTAAGAAAGCCGTACTGACCTTGTGCCTGCTGTGTTGTGGAATGAATGTATCGGCACAATTTTCATTGGGCAATACGGGCTTGCTGAATATACCCACTGCCGACATGCAGGAAACGGGTACTTTTATGGGAGGTGCCAATTATCTGCCGCAAAAGATGATGCCGTTTGATTATGATACGGGAAATTACTTCGTGAACCTGACTTTTCTGTCCGTACTGGAATTGAGTTACCGGTGTACCTTGCTTAAGAGGCGACGAACTTATGACAGGAAACTGGGGTATTATCAGCAGGATCGTTCTGTGACGGCAAGAGTACGCCTGCTGAAGGAAAGGAAATGGTATCCGTCGGTGGTGGTGGGTACGAATGACCCGTGGAAGGACATGGGGAACAATTATTTTGCGAGCGTATACGGAGTGATGACAAAGGGCATCAGCCTGGCGAAAGGTGACCGGCTGGCGTTCACGGCAGGATATTACGTCCCTCTGAACAAATTGTGCGTGCAGGAAGGGGTGTTTGCAGGCATCAGTTATTCTCCGTCTTTCTGCCGCATGATTCATTTAATGGCGGAATATGACTCGAAGGGGTTCAATGCCGGAGCTTCCGCCAGGTTATGGAAACATCTCTCCATCCACATTTTCACCCGGGAGTTTGCGTGCATAGCGGGAGGGATAAGGTATGAATGCACGTTGATACATTGAAACAAGCATCATGAGGAAGATATTGGTCTGTATCATCTTTTTGTCTATCTGCCGGATGGCAGAAGCGCAAATTGTGGAAAGATTGCAAAATGCCGGGATGGAGAATATACGCTATGCCGAAAGCGATGAGGAGGTGACGGTCTGTTTTGAGAATAACGTATATAGGAGTATCTACGCGGGAATAGGGAAAGCAATCGACGCGTGCCTGGAAGAGAGCGGGAATGAAAAGGATGTGCATTTAGTGGCTTTGGAAAACCATGTGCCGAGACTGTGCATCGACCTGCCGAAAGAGTTGCTGAAGGATTACCAATCGGGAAACATCTCACGAAAAGGCGTGTACGAACGCATGGGCATCAGCGTCGATACGGACAATGCCATGAAAGCGCTGCGGGGAAGCGGGAGGACGATAAACCCGTCGGCATGGAAAATGGATGTCGTGGTGTATCCCGAACTGTTCTTGAAAAACACCAGTTTCAATAAATTATATACGTATGCCGTCAGCCTGAGTCCCGCCCTGGAAATGGGGCTGTGGAAGGGAGGTAAACTGACTGCCCAGGTGGTATTTCCCATAGCAACCAACTTGTATGGAGAATATAAGAAAATCCATCCGGGGGTGATGACTTTGTCGCAGGAAGTAAGACTGAAGCATAACATCTTCGGACGGATAACCGCCGGAAACTTTACGCACAACCGCATGGGGGTGCAATGGGAGATGAAGTACAGGACGAACAACGGAAGGCTGGAACTGGGGGCACTGGCAGGCTCCACGGTTTATTCAGGTGTGGTGGACGGGGAAGGCTGGTATATCAGCACACGGCAGCGGGTGAATGCGGCGATTCGGGCTTCGGTGTACGAGCCGCACACCAACCTGCAATTCGACTTGCAGGCGGGGCGCTACATGTACGGCGATTATGGAGTGAGGGGCGACTGCACCCGGCACTTCGGAGAATATGCGATAGGGCTGTATGGGATGTATATCGAAGGGGAGATAAACGGCGGATTCCATTTTAGCATACCGCTGCCGGGACGGAAATGGAAACGGCATCGGGGGATAAGGATAAAGCCTGCCGACAGTTTTGCCTGGACGTACAGCATCGTGTCGCAAGGGAAGTTTGTGGATGAACGGATGGGACGGAGTTATCATGTACGCCCCGACGAGAACAAGAGCAGCGGGTTCTATCAACCGGACTTCATACGCTACTTCCTCGTCAGGGAATGGGAAAGAAATTCAGAGTAGCAATTTTTTAATATTAACTTTTAATTAAAACAAGAATCATGAAAAAGAAAGATGCTTTTTTGTTAAGGGTATTACTATTGGTAATATTCTTAGGATTTGCCGGATGCGGTAAGGACGATAAAGAACCGGAACAACTTCCCGATCCGCTGGAAACAACCACAGAGTATTACTTGGTGGGTATCGTCTCATCGGCTGATGGCGTGGTGAAAGGCGCCGAAGTAATGGTGTCGGATGCAGTGAAAGGCATGACGGATGCGGAAGGTATGTATAACCTGACGGTGGACAAGACAGGAGATTATACCATAAGCGTGAAAGCGAAAGATCTGGAGGACTTCAGCGCAAAGGTGAGTATCGCTTCGTCGGCTGAAAACCGGAGCACCGTGACGATGAATATCAAACTGAGCAAACCGGTGGAATATACGGAACCCGTCACCGTGAAAGAGGATGAAGAAACGAAAGTGGAAGTGCCTGCCGCCACCGAAACGGCCGAACCGGCAGCAACGGTAACCGTGCCCGCCGCAGCGGCAGAAGAAGGCGTGACCATCAGTGCCGGAACCTATGAAGAAGCGAGCGCAAGCGTATCTACCCCCTCTTCTAACAGCGAAGAGAAAAAGGTGGAGGAAACCGCCATCAGCAACATCGCCGTAAAAGCTGAACCGGAAACAGCCACTGCACAGAAACCAATCGTTATCGCCACTCCGAATCCCAGTGCGGACAACGCCGTATACTTTGACCCGGACAACATGACCGCACAGAAAGATGCGACGCTCACCAGGGCGTGGACTGACTTCGGCAAGGTGGTATATAACAACGGACAGTATGAGATTACGATTCCCGTAGGCGAAAGAATCTCCGGAAAGTATGCCACCCGCGTAAAAGCTGATAAGGTGACAAGCAAGGAGACGGTAGGCGAAGTCAACCTTGCCAACGGAGGGGAGAGTGTGAAAAAGGATAATAGCGGGAACCTCTCGGGTATCGCGGATTTTGAAATCAAGGTGGCCATCAAGTCGGGCTGGGCATACACGACAACTCCGGCGGAGGCCTTGAAGGCTGCGGGCGTGGAGGATAACAATCTGGCTGCCGCCATCGCAAAGCAGATTGAGGCGAATGAGGGTAAGCCGGCTGTTTACACCGTGGAACGCATCTTGAAAACCAATATCAGCGGCAACCACGTCCTGTATTACCAGAACAAGGCGAAGTACTGTAACAAGACTTACACCTTCAAGGTGATTGTGAACGGTAAGAAGAAAGATGTAAAAGTGGTATCGAAACATTATACCGGCTCACAGGAAAACTATGTGAATGAGAACAGTGACAAACACTCCGGAGGCGGTAGTCTTTAATCACCTGCCATGACTATTGCCATCGACTTTGACGGAACGATCGTGGAGCACAGATATCCTGAAATAGGGAATGAGATTCCCTTTGCCGTCGATACGCTCAAAAGGTTACAGGAAGACAGACACCGGCTGATATTGTGGACCGTGCGCGAAGGTGCATTGCTGAAAGAAGCCGTGGACTGGTGCAGGGAACGGGGAATAGAGTTCTATGCCGTCAACCGGGACTTCCCGGAAGAAGCAGGGAGTCACCCGGGATTCTCGCGCAAGATTAAAGCGGATGTATTCATTGACGACCGGAATCTGGGCGGACTGCCTGACTGGGGTAATATTTATCGCATGATACAGGAGAAACTGACCTATGAGGAGTTATACCAGAATGCTACCGAATCGCTTCCGCGGAAGAAGAACAGGTTATGGAAATGGTTGAAATGAGGGAATGTCTTACTGAATTTGTGAGAAGACAGCAGTGAGGGGATTGGCTCGCCTGAATTGGCAGAGCCGGACATCCCGTTACTGATAACGCAGTGAAGAATCTACTCCTTTATGAACAGGAGGGATTCTTCACTGCGTTTTGTTTGATTCAGTTTCTTGCCGGATACTTGGAGCCTAAAAATATAAATGCAGGAAATTTAAGGATATCGTACATTCCGCTTCCCCTTTCAAAGACTATCGTCAAACAAAAAGTCTTTCCGACAGGTATACGCCCAATACATAGCCAGCAAAGTGATTACCAGATTGAGGACAAACGGAAACTCTTTTGACCCGGTATGGAACATCGATTGAATGAAATCCGTCAGGAACGGAGACAATAGAATTGCCAGATAGTTCATTACCATTACGAAGGCCAGTGCAAGAGTCGCCTTTTGCGGTACGGCTGTTTCTGTGGTCTTGTTATAGATAAGCGGCTGAATGATGCCATAACCCAGACCTGTCAGGATGCAACCCGGAGCAATCATCCACTCCGTGGGCGAAATCCATATCAGCAGCAACCCGATGGCAATGGCGACAAGGCTATAAAGCTTGGTCCTTGCCCCAAGCACTTTTACAATGCCACTCAGCACAAAACCCGGCGCCATGATGGCAAGGAAGAAAAGAGATATCATCATACCCGAATCGCCACTGGAGAAATGATGCGCCTCCATCAGGAAAGGCAAGTTGAAAGTTACCACCAAAACAACGTAAGTGATTAATCCGTAGAAAAGCATCAATTGCACGAGGTGCGAGATATGGATGCCGTACTTTCCGACTTCTCCAGCCAGTACACCCTGTTTCTTTTCGGCTGGAGAGTCTGTCGGACAGGGCTGGGATGCAGTTCCGGGCGCATTGCCACCTGCCGGGCTACAATCTTCATTCTTCAGATAAGCTGTCAGCAGTAGGGATACGAGGGGCAGAAGATAGACAATGAAAGGCAGCCGCCAGTTCACCTCCGCCAGATATCCCGTAACAGCAGTAGCTATCACCAGTGTCACGTTTGTAATAGCGGAACTGTAACCGAATTGCCGCACCCGATAGCTACCCGTAAAGTATCGGGATATCAATCCCGTGGACAAAGGAATTATTAATCCCGAACCGATGCCAAGCAGGGCGCTGACCGCCATCAGTTGCCACATCTTGGATGAAAACAGGTAAAGTATCCCGCTTGCAGCAAACATCCAGAGACCTATACGCAGCAGGCGCACAAAGTCGTTCTTCTCCGCCAGTTTACCGGCGAGCAATACGAAAGGGATGATAAGTAGCGACGGGAGCGATGTCAACATCTGTATATCGAGCTCCGTGGCATGAGGAAAAATCGTTGTGAGTTTACCAAGAATAGGCGATACGGCCAGTCCCGGCAATGAAGTGAGCGCCGAAATAGACCAAATGCTGATAAGCGTAATAAGAGGTATAGTGCCTCTGCCGGTATTGATTTTCATACGAATCGTTTAGTTGGTTATCAGAAGAAGAACAAGGGGGAAGGAAAAAGGTTTGGAGGAAAGGGGGTAAGTAGTTAGAGTAGTCAAGTAGTTAGAGTAGTTAAGTAGTTAGAGTAGTTAGCACTTCGTTAGTAGAATAGTTCTCTTGATGTTTTCCTTTTCATAAGCAAGACTATCCTACTTAACTACTTAACTACTTTAACTACTTAACTACTTTAGCTACTTTAACTCCTCTAACTCCTTTTCTCCCCCTCCCCTCCCTCTTAATATTCCCCAAAAAACGTAAAACTCCCAAACCTTCCCCCTTTCTCTCCGTTGTTCTGTCAATTTCGGCCGGGAAAATCCTCGCCGCCTAAACCTTTTAAAAATTATAGATATATGGAAGATTTGAATTTCAGAAATGGAGATGCAAAGACCGACGTTTTCGGCTCTAACCGTATGTTGCAACCCTCACCGGTGGAGAAGATTCCTGACGGACCCACCACTCCGGAAATTGCTTATCAGATGGTAAAGGACGAGACTTTTGCCCAGACACAACCACGTCTCAACCTCGCTACGTTTGTAACCACCTATATGGATGATTACGCCACCAAGCTGATGAACGAAGCTATCGACATCAATTATATTGACGAAACAGAATACCCGCGCATCGCCGTGATGAACGGCAAATGTATCAACATCGTCGCCAACTTGTGGAACTCACCCGAACAGGAAATGTGGAAGACAGGCGCTCTTGCCATCGGTTCTTCCGAAGCTTGTATGCTGGGCGGTGTGGCTGCCTGGTTGCGCTGGCGCAAAAGACGCCAAGCCGAAGGTAAACCTTTCGACAAACCGAACTTCGTAATATCCGCCGGATTCCAGGTGGTATGGGAAAAGTTTGCCCAACTCTGGCAAATTGAGATGCGCCAAGTGCCTCTCACTCTGGAGAAAACCACCCTCGACCCCGAAGAAGCACTGAAGATGTGCGATGAAAACACCATCTGTATCGTCCCCATCGAAGGCGTCACCTGGACAGGACTAAACGACGACGTAGAAGCGCTGGACAATGCCCTCGACGAATATAATGCCAAAACAGGCTACAACATACCGATCCACGTGGATGCTGCCAGTGGCGGTTTCATCCTGCCGTTCCTTTATCCCGATACGAAATGGGACTTCCGCTTGAAGTGGGTGCTCTCCATCAGTGTGAGCGGACACAAGTTTGGTCTGGTATATCCCGGTCTGGGCTGGGTAGTGTGGAAAGGCAAAGAATACCTGCCGGAAGAGATGTCGTTCAGCGTCAACTACCTGGGCGCCAACATCACACAGGTAGGTCTGAACTTCTCGCGTCCAGCCGCACAGATTCTGGGACAGTATTATCAATTCATCCGTCTGGGATTCCAAGGCTACAAGGAAGTGCAGTACAACTCGCTGACCATCGCCAAGTACATCCACGACGAAATTGAGAAATTGGAACCGTTCGAGAACTATGCCGAAGAAGTGGTGAACCCGCTGTTCATCTGGTACATGAAGCGCGAATATGCCGAAACAGCCAAGTGGACACTGTACGACCTTCAGGACAAGCTTTCACAACATGGCTGGATGGTACCTGCCTATACATTGCCGATGAATCTGGAAAACTACATCGTAATGCGTGTCGTTGTCCGTCAGGGATTCAGCCGCGATATGGCAGACATGCTTCTGGGCGACATCCGCAACGCCATCGCCGAACTGGAAAAACTGGACTATCCCACTCCTACCCGCATTGCGCAGGAAAAGGATCTGCCTGTCGAAGCCAAACTTTTCAACCACGGATGCCAGAAGCATAAAGAATAATCGGAGTATATATAAGTAACTCTTATGAAAAAAGTTATATCTATTTCTCAAATCAAGGACGTTGCCCACCAAGCCTACTATGAAGTGAAGGGCAACACCGGAGGCAAGAATGCGGACTACATCCCCTACCTTGCCAATATCGACTCCGGCCTGTTCGGTCTGAGCATCTGCCTGATGGATGGCGAGATGATCAATGTGGGCGATACGGGCTATCGCTTCGGCATCGAATCGGTGTCCAAAGTTCACACAGCCATCCTGATACTCCGCCAGTATGGAGCCAAGAAAGTGCTCGATATGATTGGCGCCGATGCCACGGGTTTGCCGTTCAACTCCATCATCGCCATCTTGCTGGAAAACGACCATCCGTCTACTCCTTTGGTGAACGCGGGTGCGATTTCCGCCTGTTCGATGGTGCAGCCGGTGGGCGACACAGCCGGAAAGTGGAAAGCGATTGTGGACAACATCACCGACTTGTGCGGTTCGGCTCCGCTGCTGATTGACGAGTTATACCACTCCGAGTCAGCCACGAACTTCAATAACCGTTCCATCGCGTGGTTGCTGAAAAACTACAACCGCATCTACGACGACCCGGACTTGTCGCTCGACCTCTATACCCGCCAATGCTCGCTGGGCATCACCGCCGAGCAACTGAGCATTGCCGCCGGAACCATTGCCAACAACGGCGTGAATCCGGTGACGAAGCAAGTAGTGTTCGATGCCTGCCTGGCCCCGAAAATCACCTCGATGATAGCCACCGTAGGTTTCTACGAACATTCGGGCGACTGGATGTACACAGCGGGAATACCTGCGAAAAGCGGTGTGGGCGGCGGTGTCATGGCTGTACTGCCGGGCGTAATGGGTATTTCGGCGTTCGCTCCTCCCCTGGACAGTGCCGGAAACTCCGTGAAAGCCCAGGAAGCTATCAAGTTCATCATGAACAAACTCGGCCTGGGTGTGTTTAATGGTGACAACGTGACCATAACAGAATAATCTCTCATGCTCTTTTTTCCAAGGTTGCCCCGAAGGCGTGAAAGCACCCGGCGGGGCAACCGTTTTAATAAGGGCCTAATCATCAACCAACTAAACCCTGACAACTAATGAAAACCGCCCTAGCAGAATTCCAATTGCGCCAGAAAGGCATTTATGGCATCTTGCACATCCTCATCGTTGTGCTTTCCCTGTTTCTCATCGTAAGCATCTCCATCGATACGTTCAAAGGAATTGCCTATTACGATCAGTCCACCTATATGAAGATACAGTTCTGGATTTGCATGTTCTTCATTGCCGATTTCATCATAGAATGGGTTCTTGCCGAAAACAAAGGACGATACTTCGCCACTCATTTCATTTTTCTGCTCGTATCCATTCCCTACCTGAACATCATCCATTACATGGGATGGCATTTCCCCCACGAGGTGACCTACCTGTTTCGCTTCATCCCGCTCATACGAGGCGGCTATGCCATCGCCATCATTGTGGGTTGGATTACCTACAATCGCGCCTCCAGCCTGTTCATCTCCTACCTGACCATACTGATGGCCACCGTCTATTTCGCCAGCTTGGTATTCTATGTCAGCGAGCACGGTGCGAACTCTCAAGTAAGAGACTACGGTGACTCCATCTGGTGGGCATTTATGGATGTCACCACCATCGGGTCCAACGTCATTGCCGTCACTCCCATCGGACGCGTGCTCTCCATCATCCTTGCGGCACTGGGCATGATGACGTTTCCCATCTTCACCGTCTATGTGACAAACTTGGTGGAGCGGCGCAACAAGGAACGTGAAGAATATTACAAGCATCTGGCCCAAGAGGAGAAAAATGCCACCGATGCGTCTTAAACTGTTAAAAGCATCACTTTTCTCCCGTTCGGTGGAAACATCTGCCACCGGGTGTTGTTATAAACGCTGATTTTAATTTAATTTTCATCTAAAACCTTAACTTATGGCAAATATTAAACAAGCAGTGAAGCTGGGGGTATTCACCCTGGCAATCATGAATGTAACAGCCGTAGTGTCCCTGCGCGGACTACCCGCAGAAGCGGTGTACGGCATGAGTTCGGCCTTCTACTATTTATTTGCAGCCATCGTTTTCCTGATACCGACGTCACTCGTCGCCGCGGAACTGGCTGCCATGTTCCAGGACAAGCAGGGCGGTGTGTTCCGCTGGGTAGGCGAAGCTTACGGCAAGCGCCTGGGATTCCTCGCCATCTGGGTGCAATGGATTGAAAGTACCATCTGGTATCCCACGGTATTGACTTTCGGTGCCGTAGCCATCGCTTTCATAGGTGCAAGCGACGTACACGATATGTCACTGGCAAGCAACCGTTATTATACACTGGCCGTAGTACTCATCATCTACTGGCTCGCCACCTTCATCTCGCTCAAGGGTATGAGCTGGGTAGGAAAGGTAGCCAAAGTAGGCGGTCTGGTAGGTACCATTATCCCGGCCGGATTACTGATTATCCTGGCCATCGTTTATCTGGCCACCGGCGGACACTCCAATATGGACTTCCACAGCAGTTTCTTCCCCGACCTGACCAACTTCGACAACGTCGTACTGGCGGCAAGTATCTTCCTGTTTTATGCCGGTATGGAGATGGGCGGTATCCATGTGAAAGACGTGGATAATCCGTCACGCAATTATCCGAAAGCCGTGTTCATCGGCGCCCTGATTACGGTTATCATCTTCGTACTGGGAACATTCTCCCTGGGTATCATCATTCCGGCGCACGACATCAGCCTGACGCAGAGTCTGCTGGTGGGCTTCGACAACTATTTCAGATACATCCACGCTTCGTGGTTCTCGCCTATTATCGCTATTGCCTTGGCATTCGGTGTGTTGGCAGGCGTACTGACGTGGGTAGCCGGTCCGTCCAAAGGTATTTTTGCCGTGGGCAAGGCGGGCTATATGCCTCCTTTCTTCCAGAAGACCAACAAGATAGGCGTACAGAAAAATATCCTTATCGTGCAGGGCCTCGCCGTTACGGTATTAAGCCTTTTGTTCGTAGTCATGCCTTCGGTACAGAGCTTCTATCAGATTCTGTCGCAACTCACCGTTATTCTTTATCTTATCATGTACATGCTGATGTTCTCCGGAGCCATCGCTTTGCGCTATAAGATGAAGAAACTGAACCGTCCGTTCCGTATCGGTAAAGGCGGTAACGGTCTGATGTGGATTGTTGCCGGACTGGGCTTCTGCGGTTCATTGCTGGCATTCATTCTCAGCTTCATCCCGCCCAGCCAGATTTCTGTCGGCAGCAATACCGTATGGTTCTCCGTACTTATCATCGGAGCACTCATCGTTGTGATTGCCCCATTCATCATCTACGCCTCCAGAAAACCGTCGTGGATCGACCCGAACAGCAATTTCGAACCCTTCCACTGGGAAGAACCCGCAACCGCGCGAGCCACTGTCGGTACTACCGCCAATACAACCGTTTCCGGAGCGGCAACAACCGCCACGAGAACGTCTACCACAGCATCTGGCACGCGTACAACGATTTCAGAAAGCGGACCTAAGTTTGCTGCAGGAAGTGGAAATACAACGGCACCAAGAACAGGAACAGGCAACGCATCGACAACGGGAACCGGAAGTTCGCCAAAGACGGGTACCGGAAGTTCAACAAGGAACACAGATCCCCGCACTACGGTATAGTTTGAAAGTTCATTATACTGATTAAAGAGGAAGCCCCTCAGCCTTCAAGATAGAAGGTTGGGGGGCTTCAGTATAATTACTCAATAAACGCGTTTTCAGATACTCATCACCTGTCCGCCAATTACACCCGCAATAGCGCTCGCTATCGCAATGATTACTTTCAGGATTTTATCCC
>ENA-OYYE01000447-OYYE01000447.1-human-gut-metagenome-genome-assembly--contig:-NODE-447-length-21424-cov-8.879171_pt1 | contig 21424 bp, 21 predicted proteins | sample MGYA00243244_ERZ653437 | MGnify/ENA primary metagenome ERZ653437 (study PRJEB26926, sample SAMN06165130) | human gut metagenome | biome: ENVO:00009003; feature: ENVO:2100002; material: ENVO:00002003...
GAGACCACTCGTCCCGACGAGCGAAAAACACAACACGATACAAACATAGTAACTCTGTACCTCTCTGTACCTCTGTGTTTAATTCCCTTTTGACACATCCTTAATTCGGTAATGACGAACTGTACTATCTGTTATTCTACTTCCTTTTACATTCTTCTCAACTGCTCTTGTCCCGCTCCGCTCCCCTTATATTTACTCTTCGTCGCATTGAACTTGTAGCGCAGCGTGATTCTCATCTCCCGTACTGATGTCTCGGAATAGTACATGCTCCGCTTCGTGCCCGAATAAATCATCACCGGCACCTGCCCGCCCTCGAACAGGTCGCGGACATCGAACTGCACCGACAGCCGGTCGTTCAGGAACGCCTTATAGAGCGAAAGGTCTGTGCGGAACATTCCCTTCTCTTGTCTCATGTTCTCCCGGTTTCCCTCCGTCACGGCATTCATCAGCACAGACACCATCAGCCACTTCGTATCGAACGTATTGTTGAAGCGGAAATGGCCCATCGGGTTACTCATAGACCTGCCGCCATGCACCTCCATATTGAACCATTGTTTCGTCACCGCCGCCGTGAACGAAGGACTCCAGATGCCCACTTTGGGCTGAAGCGTGAACGAAGCGTTCACCTGGTCGTAGGCCTTACTGTTGATGGTTTGCAGCAACGTGACGCCCGGGTCGTTCTTGTAGGTATCGCTGAAGGTGGTGATAGGGTCGCTGATGTGCGAATAGACAGCATTCAGCGAGAACCACTTCCACGACGCGGCGAAGTTCAGGTTACGGTTTATCTGCGGCACAAGGAAGGGATTACCCGTCTCGTACGTATAGCGGTTGGCGTAGAGTACGCTGCTTCTCAGTTGCCAGTACGAAGGACGGTCTACATCGGTGGCAAACCCCAACTGCAAGTCCACCCCTCCCATCGTGGTGGAGAGCGAGACAGACGGGAAAAGGTTATTGAACACCCGGCTTTGCTCCGCTATATACGTATTGTCCTCGTAGTAATTGAAGTCGACGTTTTCGTAGCGCAAGCCCGCTTGCAGGTTGACAGGCCCTATCTGCCGGCCATACTCCACGAAGCCCGAAGCCATACCCTCTTCGATGCGGCTGCGGTCGTCGTCGATGAAGCCCACGGGCAGCACGGTGTAGGTAGTGCTTCGCCGCGAGTGCGAGTATTCGCCCCCGAAATCCAGTTTGCCGCCCCAGAGCGGAGTGGAAAACACCAGTTTGGATGCCATCAGCCGGCTCCGCTTCAGCGTCTCGGTGTTGATGGTCTGCGATTGCGGGGCTTCGCCCACCGCTTGGTAATTTTCTAAGGTGGAGATGGGCGAATGATCTTTATCCCAATACCAGTCGGCGTTGAAGTCGATGTTCCATTCCCCCACTTTGCCCGTATAGTAGACGTTTGCCTGCATGGTGGTTTCCTGCTCCTGCGACGTCAGGCTGCTGGTGGCGGTTTCGATGACTTCTTCGTCGCGGCGGACGGTACTGGCCAGGTCCATCCAGAGGTCCTTGGAGGGATAACGGTCGTAGCTGAAGCTCAGGCCCACCGAGTGCCGGGGATTGAACATGTAGTTCAGGGCCAGTTTACCGTACGGGTTCAGGCGTTCCGTCTCGCCATAGGCCTGATTGGTCTGCTCCCATACGTTGTCTGTATAGTTATATTGTATCAGGGTCTTTTTGTCCACGTCGTTGGTGTTGCCCATATAGAGCATACCGATGAGGTCGAAACCTCCCTTGCGGTAGTTGAAGTTGAAGCGTCCCACCTCCTCCCACTGCGTGTAGCGGTTGTAATTGAAGTTGGCACGCGCGTCGAATCCGAAGCCTTCGCCTTCTATCTGCCGGGTGGTGATGCGGATGACACTCTTCACGTTGGCACCGTAACGAGCGCCCGGGTTGGTGATGACCTCCACGTTGCGGATGTTGTCCGAGCTGAGCCGTTCCAGCTCCATCGCGTCCGTCATTTTTCGTCCGTTAATGTAGATTTCGGGAGTTCCCCGTCCGAATACTTCTATCTTGCCGTCGTAGGCGGTGACGTTGGGGATGCGGTCGAGCAACTGCTCCATGCTTCCCGCCTTTTCGAGCACGGTTCCCGCTACGCCCGTCACCAGGGCATCGCCTTTGATGTGGGTCTTGGGCAAGGTTCCTTTCACCACGACTTCGCCCAGCATCTCGGTGGAGGGTTGCAGGCCGACAGTGCCCATGTCGGCACGGCGCGGTGCGAAGTAGGTGTCATAACCGATGGAAGTGATGCGCAGCAACTGCCCTTTCTCTTCCACGTCGAAGGCGAACGTGCCGTCTTCGTGCGTGATGGTGCCCGCCACGAAGGTCGAGTCGGGCAGGGTGAGGGCGACAACGTTGGCAAAGCCTAATGGCGCTCCTTGTTCGTCTACTACTGTTCCACTTGTGTTTTGTGCCTGGATGCCGGTCAGCAGTGCCAAGGCGATTGCTGTCAGGATGAGTTTTTTCATACTCACAGTATTAGAATTAAGATTCTGCCATCTCCGGGACGACGGCCGGGATGGCAGAAGTTGCGGGTTACTTATTCAATTTCCATTCGCTGCCGTCCTTCCCGTCCTTGATTTCAAAACCCAGGGCGGTCAGTTCGTTGCGTATCTTGTCGCTGGTGGCCCAGTCCTTGTTCGCCTTTGCTTTGGCACGTTCTTCCAGCAGCATGTCCACCACCTTGCCGAAGGCGGCTTCGCGCTCTTCGTTGGAGGCGTTGTCCTCTTTCAGTCCCAGGATGTCGAAGCTGAACAGGTGGAACGTCTCTTTCAGCTCTTTCAGGTCGTCGGCGCTGATGTGCTCGGTTCCTGCCAGGATGCTGTTAATCATGCGAGCGCCGTCGAAGAGGTGGGCGATGACAATGGGCGAGTTCAGGTCGTCGTTCATCGCCTCGTAGCACTTGGCGCGCAGCGGCTTCACGTCCACCGTCGAAGTGGCGGAAGGCGTAATCTTTTCCAGTCCGTGGATGGCGTCCATCAGTCGTGCCAGTCCCTTTTCGGCTGCTTGCAGGGCTTCGTTGCTGAAGTCCACCGTGCTGCGGTAGTGAGCCTGGAGGATGAAGAAACGGATGGTCATCGGACTGTATGCCTGTGTCAGCAGCTTGCTGGAGCCGGTGAAGAACTCTTCCAGCGTGATGAAGTTGCCCAGGCTCTTGCCCATCTTCTGTCCGTTGATGGTAATCATGTTGTTGTGCATCCAGTAGCGCACCATGTCCTTGCCCTGCGAAGCCACCGACTGTGCGATTTCACATTCGTGATGCGGGAAGATAAGGTCCATGCCGCCGCCGTGTATGTCGAAGTTCTCGCCCAGGTATTTCTTGCCCATTGCCGTACATTCGGCGTGCCAACCGGGGAAACCGTCGCTCCAGGGGCTGGGCCAGCGCATGATGTGTTCCGGCTGCGCGCACTTCCACAGGGCGAAGTCGGCGGGATTGTGCTTCTCGCTCTGTCCGTCCAGTTCGCGGGTGGTGTTCAGCACGTCGTCCAGGTTGCGGCCCGAGAGTTTGCCGTAGTGGTGGTCGTGGTTGTACTTCGCCACGTCGAAGTAGACGGAACCTTCGCTTTCGTAGGCATATCCGTTCTGCAGGATTTCCTCCACCAACTGGATTTGCTCGATGATGTGTCCCGAGGCGTGCGGCTCGATGCTGGGCGAGAGGACGTTCAGCGCATCCATCGCTTTGTGGTAGCGGTTGATGTAGTACTGTGCCACCTCCATAGGTTCCAGTTGCTCCAGACGCGCCTTCTTGGCAATCTTGTCTTCGCCGTCGTCGGCATCGTGCTCCAGATGGCCCACGTCGGTGATGTTGCGCACGTAGCGCACCTTGTAGCCGATGTGCGTCAGGTAGCGGAAGAGCAGGTCGAAGGTGATGGCAGGACGTGCATGTCCCAGGTGCGGGTCGCCGTAGACGGTGGGGCCGCAGACATACATGCCTATGTGCGGGGCGTGCAAGGGCACGAACAGTTCTTTTCTTCTATCTAAAGTGTTGTAAATGGTCAGTTGTTGTTCCATAATGCTTCAGTATTAAATCTTTTATGCGGACAAAGTTACAAGAAATCTGTGAATATCTGTCTTTTGTGCGGAAATATTGTAACTATCTTCCTATACTTCCTTTTCCGGCATAGCCTCCTCTTCGGGTATGATTTCCAGGCCGAAGCGCTTTGTCAGGTAGAGCAGCATGTCCAGGGCGTCCCTGATGGCGTCTGCCGAGGGGAGGGAGCGGGCGCGGAAGTGCGCCGTAATGGCGTGTTCGTTGAGGGAGAGGGGGACGGGTCTCTTGCCTTTCAGGAACTCGATCATCTCATGGTGAAGCTCGGAGATATCCCGGCCTTGCGGGTCGCGGTAGAACACCCCGGTGGAGATGTCTCCCTTCGCCACAGCCACGGTTCTCACAGATTCGTCTTCGTGGAAGATGGCATAGAACGGCTGTCCTTGGTACAGGTATTCGCAGGACAGCGGCGAAGTCAGTTTGTAAGACTTCCGGTCGTCGGCTACCAGCCCGGCAAACCGCAGCAGGGAGACGCGTATCATCCGGATGTTCTTGTACCATCCGAAGTAGGCGAGAATCCAGGTCAACGGCAGGATAAAAACCAGCGGAACAAGCACCGCCACGCAGAGCCCTTCTTGCCAGGAGTCTAACGGATTGAGCAGGAGAGGTATCAACAGGACGATGCTGGCGGCGGCGCTGAACGACAATGTCAGCCGCAGGACGTCTTTCGTCATCAGCCAGAGGGTGGAGTAGATGCGTTGGCCGGTCGGGTCGTGTTTCAGCAAGGAAAGGGAGATTTTCCAACTGATGTTGTCGCAGTTATAGTAATTCTTCATAGGGCAGAATGCTGTTTTTTGTTATGTTTCGTATGTTTCGCTTCCGGTGGACAGGGGGACGGGGAAGGGGATGTGCTTCGCTGTCGGCCGGCCTGTATGCCGGGGAGATATTTTCCGTTTGCAGACGGTTTCTTTCCAGTGAACTGGGAAGAAAGTCCCTGCTTGCTGGGAACATATTCCCTGTTCGTTGGGACTTTGTTCCCTCTATGCTGGGAATAAAGTCCCACAAGGCGGGGAATGAGTGGGACTAATTGTCTGCTGATAATTAACGCTTTGTGGCAGGATTTCTTATCCTTCTTCCCGATTCTGAAAGTCGTATTCTTCGGTATAACTGTCGTAAGTGGGGGCGGTGGTCACTCCGCTGCGGGCAAAGAGCCGGGCAATGACCGCCTGCTCGGCAGGAGACAGGGAGCGCTCCTTGTTCAGGATGCGGTAGTACGTCGTCTTCGTGTAGAGGGCGCGCACCTGCCTTTTCAGCAGGAGGGCGGTCTTGTGCGGGAGGTTGTCGAAAATCGTGCTCAGTCCCCAGGCGAAGCGGAGCTTCTGCGCGCTCTGGAAGTGGGGGCAGCGGGCGGCGTCGGTGGGATAGGCGGCGGGGTTCACCGTGAGCACATAGGGAATCGCCTTCGTGGCATGAGCCGCGACCCGATGGCGCAGGCAGTCGGCACTGCGGGGGCAGTCCGTATTAAAACAGTGGACGTAGCCCTGGGGAACGGACTGGTAGTTTAAATCGTCTTTCATTGTGATTCTTTTTCGTTGTATTTTAATGGGGCAAATTTAGTGAATTAATTTTTCCTTTACTACTTTTGCGGGCATGAAGTCAGATAAACGTGTATTACTGGGCATGAGCGGCGGAACGGACAGCTCGGTGGCGGCGATGAAATTGCAGGATGCCGGCTACGAGGTGACCGGTGTTACCTTCCGCTTCTACGAGAAGGACGGCGCCACGGACTACCTGGACGATGCCCGCGCCCTTGCCTCCCGCCTGGGTATGGAGCACATCACTTACGATGCCCGCGAGGCTTTCCGTTCGCGCATCATCCGTTACTTCATCGACGAATACCTGGCGGGCCGTACCCCCGTCCCCTGCACCCTCTGCAACAACGAGTTGAAGTGGCCGTTACTGGCGAAAATTGCCGATGAAAGGGGCATTTATTGGATTTCCACCGGGCACTATGTGCGCAAAATCGAATCCGGAGGCAAGTATTATATTGCCCCGGCAGTGGATAGGGACAAGGACCAGACTTTCTTCCTGTGGGGCTTGCAGCAGGACATCCTGCGGCGGATGCTCCTGCCTATGGGCGACCTGACCAAGGTGGAAGCCCGCGCCTATGCCGCCGCCCGCGGGTTCGGAAGCGTGGCGACAAAGAAAGACAGCATCGGCGTCTGCTTCTGTCCCGGCGATTACCGTTCTTTCCTGCGGCGCGAAGCACCTGCGGAGCTGTTGCCCGGTCGCGGCCGGTTTATCGATGAAGCCGGGGATTTCTTAGGCTGGCACGAAGGTTATCCGTTCTATACGATAGGTCAGCGCCGTGGTCTGGGCATCCATCTGAACCGTGCGGTGTTTGTGAAGGACATCTGTCGCGAGCGGAATGAGGTGGTACTTGCCCCGTTGGCTTCGTTGTACAAGCGGGAGATGTGGCTGAAAGACTGGAATCTGGTGGATAGCAGCCGGGTGCTGGATGGCGGGGAGGTGGTGGTGAAGATACGCTATCGGAAGCAGGCTAATGGGGGTAGGGTGGGACTGCAAGCGGACGGGAATCTGAAAGTTGTTTTATCAGAACCTCTGGAGGCGATTGCTTCCGGACAGGCGGCTGCTTTCTACGATAAAAAGGGCTTGTTGCTGGGAGGCGGTATCATTGTGTAGGGTGGGGAAAACCCTTTACAGTCGAGATGACACGGAAAATCACGGATAAGTTTAAGTAAATCCGTGAAAATCCGTGTCATCCGTGCCTAAAAATCATCACACTGTAAGCGAGACGTAAGTGTGTAGACAACCTCTGTTCGGTTTTCTTGTATCCCACAATAATCCCCTTATTACCGGTTCAGTTCCAGCATCTCTTCGATGTAGTCCCGGTTGTTGCTGAGGCGTGGCACTTTGTGCTGTCCGCCGAGCTTCCCTTTCTTTGCCAGCCAGTCGTGGAACAGTTCCTTGCGGGCTAATATGATTTCCAGCGGTTGCAGGGCGAGGTCGTTCTGGCGCTTGGCTTCATAGTCGGAGTTAATCTCTTTCAGGGTGTCGTCCAGTATGCGGGCAAACTTCTCCAGGCTGTCGGGCATTTGGGCAAACTCTATCAGCCACTGATGGCGGCATTTGGCATGTTCGTCCATGAAGACGGGGGCGGCGGAGTAGTCCACAATCTGTGCTCCGGTGGCGGCACAGGCGCGGGCAAGGCCTTTCTCGGCATTATCTACTATCAGCTCTTCGCCGAAGGCATTGATGAAGTGCTTGGTGCGTCCGGTGATGACAAACTTATAAGGGTTTTTATTCGTGAACTTTACGGTGTCTCCAATCATGTAGCGCCACAGGCCGGCGGAGGTAGAGATGACCATCGCGTAGTTCTTGTTCAGTTCCACTTCTTCCAGGCAGTAGGCGTGGGGATTCTCCTTTCCTACTTCTTCCAGGGGGATGAACTCGTAGAAGATGCCGTAATCGATCATCAGCAGCATGGAGGGGTCGTTCGGGTCGTTCTGTGTACCGAAGTAACCCTCGGAAGCGTTGTACGTTTCCACATAATGCATACCGGAGCTTCGTATCACTTGCTTGTACTGTTCGCGGTAGGGGGTAAAGGCGACACCTCCGTGGAAGAATACTTCCAGGTTGGGCCATACTTCTTCCAGACCTTGCTTGCCGGTCTTTTCGAGGATATGCTTGATGAGTACCAGCATCCAGGAAGGTACGCCCGAAAGGTTGGTGACATTGGTGTGGATGGTGCTGTTGGCAATGGCTTCCATCTTGGGTACGAACTCGCTCATCAGTGCGATGTTCTTGCTCGGTACGCGGATGTGGTTTACTAGCGGATGTACGTTTTGTATCAGGATGGCGGATAGGTCACCCACCAGACTGTGATTGGAATTCAGGTTGGGGCTGTGGCTTCCTCCCAGGATAAGTCCTTTGCCGGAAAAGAAGCGGCTGTCCGGATTCTGTCCCAGGTAGATGGCAACAGCATCCTTACCGCCCTGGTAATGCGTATCTTGTAGCGATTCTTTGCTGACCGGCAGGAATTTGCTTTTGTCGTTGGTGGTTCCCGAAGATTTGGCAAACCATCGGATGCTCGAAGGCCACAGCAAGTTTTGTTCCCCGGCGCGCAGACGGGTGACGTAGGGCTTGATTTCTTCGTAAGTTTGTATGGGCAAGCGTTTCCTGAAGTCATCATACGTACGGATAGTGGCGTAATCATATTTCTTACCCCATTCGGTGTTGGCAGCCATCCGGATAAGACGCCTCAACACGCCTTCCTGTAACTCGCCGGCTTGGTCGGTATACTGTTCGATTTCTTTCAGGCGAGGAGTGAAGTATACTTTATTCAGAAATTTTGTAATGTTCATCGTTCTTAATGAAATCAAATTTAAAGTGCAAAATTAATCTTATTTATCGGCATCCCTATCTTTTTTCTCTTTTTTTTCTATCTTTACGGGGGAATTTAATGTGCTAATATGCCAATGTGCTAATGTGCTAATGAAAGAATGCACTAATGTACAAATGTGATATGTACGAATGTACAAATGTGACAATGCACAAATGTGGTAATGCACCAATGTACAAATGACGGATAGCCGGGCAACTTAGCATTCTTTCATTAGCACATTGGCACATTAGCATATTAGCACATTAAATCAATTAGCACATTAAATCATTAGCACATTAATCATATGAGAATCGGTATTTTGACTTCAGGGGGTGACTGCCCCGGTATTAACGCTACTATCCGTGGCGTTTGCAAGACCGCTATCAATCATTTCGGGATGGAAGTAATCGGCATCCATAGCGGTTTTCAAGGTTTGTTGACGAAAGATGTGGAGGCGTTTACTGAAAAGTCTTTGTCCGGTTTACTGAACCAGGGCGGTACGATGTTGGGCACTTCCCGGGAGAAGCCTTTCAAGAAGAACGGCGTCATGTCCGATGTGAACAAGCCTGCTTTGATAGAACAGAATGTGAAGGAACTGGGGCTGGACTGCCTGGTATGCATCGGGGGTAATGGTACGCAGAAGACTGCTGCGAAACTGGCTGCGATGGGGCTGAACATTGTTTCCGTGCCCAAAACGATTGACAATGACATTTGGGGAACTGACTTCTCTTTCGGTTTCGATTCGGCCGTGAGCATTGCTACGGATGCAATCGACCGTCTGCACTCCACTGCCAGTTCGCACAAGCGGGTGATGGTAATCGAGGTGATGGGGCATAAAGCGGGGTGGATTGCTCTCTATTCCGGTATGGCAGGCGGCGGAGACGTCATTCTGGTTCCGGAACTTCCTTATAACATCCACAACATCGGTGACACGATTCTTACCCGGTTGAAGAAAGGGAAACCTTATTCTATCGTAGTCGTTGCCGAGGGTATTCAGACCGACGGCCGGAAGCGTGCCGCCGAGTACATTGCCCAGGAAATAGAATACGAAACCGGCATCGAAACCCGTGAAACTGTGTTGGGTTATATCCAGCGCGGCGGTTCGCCCACACCTTTCGACCGCAATCTGTCTACCCGTATGGGCGGTCATGCCACTGAACTGATAGCCACTGGACAATTCGGACGCATGGTAACTCTGAAAGGCGACGAGATATCCTCCGCTCCATTAGAGGAAATTGCAGGCAAGCTGAAACTGGTGACGGAAGACCATGACTTGGTTGTTCAGGGGAAGCGGATGGGGATTTGCTTCGGATAAGAAGATGATTCTTTTATAAATCTCTTTTTTATTATATATCGCTCTGCCCTGCTGCATGTAGTTGCAGCAGGACAGAGAGGTTACTGATTCTCTTATAGGTCTTTGTTTCGCTTGTGTTTTCTTAGGATGTAGATATCAAGTCCCAAGGTGAAGATTGTAAGCACTCCACACACTATAAATATGGCGAGAATAACATTTCCGACTTTGTCTTTAGAAATAGCCCATAAAGCAATTATAAACAAAAGGTTAATGATATCAGAGATAATCCCACGCATAGTTCCAAAAGAAAGAAGAGTTTCTCTCTTTATAGTTCCATTTCTTTTTTCCATAATCTAAAACTGTTTTTTGCTACTGACAATCCTATTAAAAGACAATTCTTATCTTCAACGCTTATATTTGTGGATTCTTTAATAACTTCATTGTATTTATTTAGAATAGCCTCAAGTGTTGTTTCATCTGAGACTTCTCCTTGATATAAAACATCCATAAGCAATTTTAGAATGTTTCCTGTTTCAGCTGAGATGTTTTGTTGCTCAATCATGTCATTTAACGTTCTCTCATAATTGTGGGTTTGGTAATAATCCATTAAATTATTATTGACTTTATAGTTTAAGCTCTTAATATCTCTTTCAGAGAATAAAGGTATATTGTAAGAATTGTCATCAAATTTAGATAAAATGGGATCCTCTTTTATGGATAAGTCAGGAGTACTTCTTGTTGCTGGCTCCTCTCTAAAGTTTAAGGCGGTATTTACAATTGAATCATGTAATTCAGCTATTAAATCGCATGTACGTTCTTCTAAAATCTCAGTTGATACGTTAAGAAGTTTGCATCTTAAATTGAATTTACTGATGTGTTTCCTAATCATTGTTTTCTGCTCTAACAATGAGTTTATATGATTGTTATATTCTTCTACTGTTACCACTATGGAACATCCTTTATATGCTCCATATGAGGCTCCACCAGCTATAAGTCCTGTTGAAGCTAATACCGCAATACCTGCTGCTGGCCCGGCTGTTCCACCTGTAGCAGCGGTTATATAACCGGCAACGCCAACTGAAGCTTTGAAGCCCGCACAAGCTCCTAACATATCAGCACTGAAGACTGCCGTAAGTGTTCCAAACCATCCACGTGTTTTAGGCTGTTGTATGATTGAATCATTGAATTGACGTAGGATTTCCAATTCTTTGTAAACAGAAATTTGGCTTTTACTATCAGCATGGTTTATTTGCTCATCTTGATAACAACTTGTAGCTAAAAAGATAAGACTTATTATTACTATAAATGTATTTTTCATAAGTTTTCAATGGCTTTAAGTTACTAATAGAGTTGATTTCTTCTAAATAACCTCTTTCTTATGCTTGTTATTTACTTTAGGTGTATATTTCATTAAGAAAGTTAGGGGGAAGAAAGAAAGTAGCAGGCATTCTTTCTTAGAATAACTTGTCTCGATTCACATTATAGTAAGTTGACTACCACTGAATGTTTTTGTTAATACAAAGGAAGTAAAAATATTTATCTTATAGTAATTTTTTGGTGGATATTTATTGTGGAGTATAAAAAATGATTTGATGATATATTATATAATAAGCCTTCTCATATATAAGGTGACAAATATTCAGGTTGACAGCCGCAAGCGTGCTGCCGAGTACATCACCCAGGAAATAGAATATGAAACCGGCATCGAAACCCGTGAAACAGTGTTGGGCTATATCCAGCGCGGCGGTTCGCCCACACCTTTCGACCGCAACTTGTCTACTCGCATGGGCGGTCATGCCACTGAACTGATAGCCACTGGACAATTCGGACGCATGGTGACTCTGAAAGGCGACGAGATATCCTCCGCTCCATTAGAGGAAATTGCGGGCAAGCTGAAATTGGTGACGGAAGACCACGACTTGGTTGTTCAGGGGAAGCGGATGGGGATTTGCTTCGGATAAGGCTGCGTATCGGCTGAGTTACTTTTATCCGGTAAGAGTTTTAAAAGAATTGAGTGTCTGTTTCAGATTTGCTCAATTCTTTTAGGCCTGAAGAATGGTTTCGTTTTCTTCTCCGGTAGCTATTGTGGATTCTTCAAAGATTTCCAATGCTTCCTTTGTCAATTCTTCTTTGGTTATTTCGACGGTGGAAGAAGCGGAGCTGTCTTGTAACATAGCGGCTTCAATCTCTTGTCTGAATGCTGCATCGCTTTTAATTTTCTTTAGAGCCATCTGTGCGGCGTTCTGTTGCGACTCCTTCTTAGAATATCCGGTTCCTTTGCCGGCAGAAAGCCCTTCAATGCGTATTTCGGTATGGAACATCGGGTTATAGTCTTCGTCCAGAAACTGTTCTATCAGTTCGAAAGACACTTTCATTTTGTTCTTCTGGCTCCATTCGATGAGTTTGGACTTGAAGTTGACTTCTTTGCGTGACATTTTGTCCAGGTCGATGTACTTCTTCAGGATTTTTTCTTCCATGAATTGCTTGCAGCGGTTGTAGCCCTGGTCCAGGTAGATGGCGCCGATGAAGGCTTCGAAGGCATTTCCGTACATGTAGCTGTTGTGGGAGGAGGAGCGGGAGGAGTATTTCACTAATTTATCCAGTCCGATTTCTACCGCTAACTTGTTTAATGTTTCCCGTTGGACAATCTTCGACCGGGTATTGGTGAGGAAACCTTCACGCCGTCCGTCGAAATGACGGAAGACAATATCTCCTACGATGGCGTCGAGGATGGCGTCACCCAGGAATTCCAGCCGTTCGTTATTAATGGGGCGTCCTTTTTCAGAACGCAAGGAGGTGGATTTGTGCAATAAAGCCTGCTGGTAATAGCGGATATCGCGGGGAAAGAAGCCCAGTATCTTATAAAAACAAAGATAAGACCCTCTATCCTTGCGGAATAAGAGCCTTATCTTGTCTATTTGATTGCGTAACACGACCGTATTATTCTGCGTATTTCTTAAAAATAACACATGCGTTGTGACCACCGAATCCGAACGTGTTGGACAAAGCTACATTCACTTCGCGTTTCTGAGCTTTGTTGAACGTAAAGTTCATATTATAGTCGATGTTTTCGTCATTATCTCCTTCTTCGTGATTAATAGTCGGAGGAACAATGCCGTTGCATATGGCAAGGATGCTTGCAATGGATTCTACCGCACCGGCAGCACCGAGCAAGTGACCTGTCATGGACTTTGTAGAACTGATATTCAGTTCATAAGCATGTTTTCCGAATATTTCCTGGATAGCTTTTACTTCCGAGATATCACCGACAGGAGTAGATGTACCGTGAACATTGATATAATCCACTTCTTCGGGGTTCATTTCCGCATCTTCCAAAGCGTTTCTCATTACCAGCTTGGCTCCTAACCCTTCGGGGTGGGAAGCAGTCAGGTGATGAGCGTCGGCAGACATACCTACGCCGGCAACTTCTGCATAGATTTTGGCGCCGCGTGCTTTGGCATGTTCCAGCTCTTCGAGAACCAGACATCCGCCGCCTTCTCCCATAACGAAACCGTCACGGCTTGCGCTGAACGGGCGGGATGCGGTTGACGGAGAGTCGTTCCGAGTGGATAATGCGTGCATTGCGTTGAAACCGCCTACGCCGCAAGCGGCGATTGCTGCTTCCGAACCGCCGCTGATGATTGCATTGGCTTTCCCCAGACGGATAAGGTTGAATGCATCGGCAATGGCGTTTGTGGAAGTGGCACATGCAGAACATGTGGCATAGTTTGGACCATGGAATCCGTACAGGATAGAAATCTGTCCGGCAGCAATGTCCGAAATCATCTTGGGGATGAAGAACGGATTGAACTTAGGACCGTTTGCTTTATTGATAGCGTAATTACCTGCTTCTTCTTCGAAGGTACGGATTCCACCGATACCGGCGCCGAATATGACACCGATTCTGTTTAAATCCTCATTTTCGACATCAAGACCGGAATCGGTTACCGCTTGCTTGGCAACGGCGATGGCATATTGCGTGTACAAGTCCATTTTGCGTGCTTCTTTGCGGTCGATATATTGGGTAGCATCGAAGTTTTTCACTTCACATGCGAATTGGGTCTTGAAAAGTGATGCGTCGAAATGAGTAATAGGTCCCGCTCCACTAACCCCATTCACCAGATTTTCCCAAAATTCGGGTACTGTGTTGCCAATGGGAGTAATGGCGCCAAGACCTGTTACTACAACTCTTTTTAATTCCATACTAAGAAATGAATGGATTAGGATTACTTAGCGTGTTCTTCGATATAAGAAACAGCATCACCTACTGTGCCAATCTTTTCAGCCTGGTCATCGGGGATAGAGATACCGAATTCTTTTTCGAATTCCATGATAAGTTCTACAGTGTCAAGAGAATCAGCTCCCAGGTCGTTAGTGAAGCTAGCTTCGTTAGTAACTTCTGATTCTTCTACGCCTAATTTATCGACGATAATCGCTTTCACTCTTGATGCAATTTCAGACATAACTTTAAGTTTTTAATTAATAATTAGTTTTATTTCTTTAAATTTGCGGTGCAAAGGAAGAAATATTTATTGTTCCGAGCAAATATTTGATGAATTAAATGCAGAGTTTTGCACATTTTTCACGGTTTTGTGCATAGATTGGAGGGTATATGAATAAAAAAGTAGCTATTTTGGCTTCGGGCAATGGAACGAATGCCGAGAATATAATCCGTTATTTCCGGAATGACGAAAGGGTGCATATTGAGCTGGTCTTGACCAACCGGGAAAATGCTTATGTGCTGGAACGTGCACGTAATCTGAATGTTCCGTCCGTCTATATGCCTAAGAGTGAGTGGGAAGACGGGGAGTCTGTATTGTCGCTGCTGAGGGACAGGGAGATAGATTTCATCGTATTGGCGGGCTTCCTGGCACGAGTGCCTGACTGCATATTGCAGGCTTTTCCTGATAAAATCATTAATATTCACCCTTCTTTATTACCTAAATTTGGCGGCAAGGGAATGTATGGCGACCGTGTGCATGAGGCTGTGGTGGCTGCGGGTGAAAAGGAAAGCGGTATTACCATACATTATTTAAATGAACGCTTTGACGAGGGGGAAACTATCGTGCAATACAGATGTCCTGTCTTGCCGGAGGATACCGCTGAGGATGTGGCGAAGAAGGTTCACGCGCTGGAATATGAGTATTATCCGCAGGTGATTGCGAGGCTGTGTCAAAAGTGAGTTAAACACAAAGGCACAGAATTTTAAAGTCTTAAAAATAAGGTCTCTGTGCCTCCTCTGTGTTAAGTTTTTTAATAGTGAGTTTTGACACCCTCATTTATTTCTTGCCAATCGAGATGATATAAGCTTCTTTTTCCCTTCGTAAAGGGTAATTCCCCCGTAACTTTTCAAATAATTCCGGATGAGCTTTCAGGGCGTTGCTATCGTGCCGGGGGTCATACATTTGCAAGTAAGCTTCCGATAGGGTGGATGCGTTGATTTGCGCCTGTTCAGGGGCGGGAGGTGTAATCTGATAATCGGCCTGAATATGGAAATAGCGGCAGAGGGCATCCAAAGACATACGGGTGGCGTTGGCTTTTCCGTCGGCCGAATAGCCGGCGATATGTGGCGTTCCGAGGAACACCCTATTTAATAAGGTGAGGTTGATGTCCGGTTCGTTCTCCCAGACATCGATGATGGCATCGGAAATCGTTCCGTTCTGCAAGGCATTCAGTAGGGCATTGGTTTCAATAACCTCTCCGCGCGAAGTGTTGATGATAATCGGTTGCCGCTTCAAGGGCCGGAAGAAGGAAGCATTGCATAGGTGATAAGTTTTGTACTTGCCCTCTTTATATAAAGGTACATGAAAGGTGAGAATATCGCATTTTTCGGCAAGGGCCTGCAAAGGCAGGAAATCCTTTTTCCCTTCTTTATCTTCGCGGGGAAGGTCGTTCATCAGCACACGCATCCCTAACGACCGGGCAACTTCGGCTACTTTGCTGCCTACATTACCCACTCCAATGATGCCGAGAGTCATTTCCGACAGTTGCATACCTTTCTGCTCTTGCAGCAGTAGAAAGGAAGAATGCAAGTATTGGGCTACGGAAGCCGAGTTGCAACCGGGAGCATTACTCCAGGCGATTCCCGCTTTGCGACAATATTCTGTATCGATATGGTCGAAGCCGATGGTTGCGGTGGCTATGAATTTCACGTTACTGCCCTCTAACAGTTCCCGGTTGCAACGGGTACGGGTCCGGATGATCAGGGCGTCGGCATCTTTGACCATTGTCGGGGTGAAATCTTTTCCGGGGGTATATACTACCTCGTCGGCTATTTGCTCGATAGCTTCTTTAATAAAAGGTATTTTGTTATCTACGATGACTTTCATTTCCGTATTGTTTTTGCAGGCAAAATTAGAAATAATTTGGGAGAATAAGGGAATCGGAACAGGTTCTTTGTGCTTATGTTTTTAAGTTTATGAGTTTATAAGTTTATAAGTTTTTGAGTCAGCAGCTGTGTACCGATGTCTTTTAGCAGATGAAAGCAAACGTAGATAGGGAAACTTATGAACTCAAAAACTTACCAACTTAAAAACTCATAATCTTAAAAACTCAACTAATTCACCCAACTGTTTGGCTGTATGCAAAATATTGCATAGATTTGTCAACTTGTAGGAATGTTATACTTATAAAACAAAGACAAATCAATCATTGCCAATGAAGTGCATTCATATCATTACTCCTGTAAAGGACTCCATTGAGTTAACGTTGCAAACCGCCGAGGCAATTATGGCTTCCCGACTTCGGACTCCCTTTACTTATACCATCTATAACGATTTCAGTACGGAAGAAAATACTCTCAAGCTGAAAGAAGCATCCGAAAAGTTAGGATTCAAGTTGGTGAATCTGGCGGATATCACCAGTCATCCTTCTCCCAATTATCTGCTGGTACTGCAAATGGCACAGCAGCAGGCTATTGAAGCCGAAGCAGGATTGGCTATCGTGGAATCGGACGTGGTGGTACGACAGAATACTTTGCAGGATTTATTCGACGGTGCTCTCGAAAGGAAAGATTGCGGCATCGCAGCCTCGGTCACGGTAGATGAGAAAGGGGAGATTAATTATCCTTATCTTTTTGCAAAGGGACGTGAGAATCAAATCTTTTCGGAGAAGAAGCATTGTAGTTTCTGCTGTTCCCTGTTGACGTTGAATTTCCTCCAAACATTCGATTTCCATCGCTTAGACCCGGAAAAGAACTGGCATGACGTCACTATCTCCCACCAATCGCTGAAGGAAGGTTTCCAAAACTACTTGTTTACTACATTGCCCGTATGGCATCGGCCTCACAGCAGTCGTCCGTGGAAGCAACTGAAATATAAGAATCCGTTGAAGTATTATTGGTTGAAATATACCAAGGGATTAGATAAAATCTGATTATTAATGCACACCGCCATGAGTCGAATAACCGATATATTTCATCCCCGCACCATCGTAATCCATCCGGATTTCGAAAAACTGAGGGACTTTGTCACCTCCCTTCCCGAGCGTTTCCGGAGGAACGAAGGAACAGTGATTCATAAGGGTCGCAATGAACTGAGGAAAATAGAGTATGACGGACAGTTCTATGTCGTCAAGTCATTCCACCGGCCTAACCTGATTAATCGCTTTGTATATGGAATCTTTCGTCCTTCCAAAGCGAAGCGTTCATACGACCATGCCGGAATGTATCTGGAGATTGGGGTAGGCACCCCGCTTCCGGTGGGTTACCTGAATGTGCGGAAAGGTTTGTTATTTGACAGGAGTTATTATGTGAGTTGCCTGTCCACTTGCCCCTATGTATACAATGACTTGTTCCGGCAGAAATTTGAATACGAAGAAGAAGTGCTGCGTGAAATCGGCCGGACTACGGCTGTCCTTCATGAGCATGGCTATGCCCACAAGGATTATGGGCGCGAGAATATATTGTTCCGCAAATTGCCCGAGGGTATAAAACTTGAAATTGTGGACCTGAACCGGATGTACATCGGTCCTATCGGACTGAAAGCCGGATGCAAGAATTTCGAACGGTTGCCTGCCACTCCGCAGATGCATCGATGGATGGCGGAGGAATATGCGAAGGCGCGCGGATTTGATGTCGAGAAGTGTTTTGAACTGATGGTCGCTTACCGGAGTACCCAGCCGGGTAAAATAGATAACCTTTACTAAGATTGGTCATGAACATAATAGCCGTAGTCGTCACTTACAACCGGTTGGAACTGCTGAAAAGAACCGTTCAGTGCTTGCAGAAGAATAAACCGGTGTCCTCCATAGTGGTCGTAAACAATGGAAGTACGGATGGTACAGTCGATTGGCTGAAAACCCGCCCGGAATTAATCGTTATCCATCAGACGAATGTCGGTGGTTCCGGAGGCTTCTATACGGGTATGCAATATGCCTATCAGGCAGGTGCAGATTGGATTTGGTGTATGGACGACGATGTTTTTCCGCGTCCAGACTGTCTGGAACAATTGTTGTTACATGCCGGAGAAGATAATATCGGCATTCTTTCTCCGCGGCGTTTGCAGGAAGGGCGACTCTTCACCCATGAATTTCAAGGTTATAACCTGACTAATCCTTTTGCTTCGATGTATACGGGTAAATTGTCCCGGCAGGAAGTGCACGCACCGGTTGAAATTCAGGGAGCAGCCTTCGAAGGACCTTTTATCCGGCGCGAAGTGGTCGAGGCTATCGGGTATCCCAATAAGGAACTTTTTATATTTTGTGACGATACCGATTATTGTCTCCGTACCGTGCAGGCAGGCTTTAAGATTCTATACGTCCCCACCGCTTTAATGGACAAGGAAAAGTTTTTCTCTAATGACAGTTGGAGCGAACGGAGTAAAAAGAAAAAGTGGAAACGGTTTTATCAGATTCGCAACTCCACCTATTTGAACCATCATTATGGACGCAACTGGGCAGTGAAGTACCTTCGCGGTTTTATCGGAGTGGCGGGATATATACTGACGGCCTTTGTTACCGCTCCGTTTTCAAAGGCCTATCAGTGGAGCGACATTCCGAAGCTGTGGAGGGCTTATAGGGATGGTGTTCGCGAACGGTTGGGCATTATTGATTACTGAACGTCTGGTTTATACAGAAAAGTTTCAATAATATGCCCGTAGAATGTCTTTTTCCCTTCCGGCGTATAAGGTTTTAATGGTATTTTATAGGTCAGCTTGTGGAAATCGTATTCGGTGCAGAACTCATTCCATCGTTCTTCCGTAAATTCCTCATTCAGACATTTACCGAGAGGCCCCATGACAGTTATGGGAACTTCTTCAATCATCCGGTGTATGGCAGGGATATGGGCACGGCCGATGGCGAAGGTATAATCCAGCAGCAGGTAGTCAATCAGTTTTTTGTGCGTTTTCCAATACGACAGATGCATGTCCGCAATAAAAGCCGGTAAGGGATTCCCTTTTCCGCACGCCAGGAAGAAACTCGTCCATCCGCCTCTGGATATATTGTGATAAATAGGCAGATGATGACAACTCCAGAACTTGGTGGCGGGAAGAATGAATTCATTCAAGTCTTTGGCAGGTATCAATACCGTGCTGTCCATCCAGATACCGCCGTACTGCTGTAACAACAGCATACGGAGGATATCCGAGAAATGTGTCAGGTCGATTTCTCCTTTACGTTGCTTTTCCAGTATAAAAAACGGCGGCGTCACATATTCCTGGTAGTTCTTCTCCGTTATCAAAATCACCGGATGGCGTCCGGCGTGCATCAATACAGAGTTGAAACATGCCTTGGCAATATCCGGCATGGCATCCTTACCTTGCCACCAACAAATCCAGATAGGAGAGGTTTCGGTAATGGGACCGCTATTCTCCAAAGAAGAACTCACATATCTGGAAATGACTTCCCGGCCGCCATGAGATAATAAGTGGTGTACAATCAGGCGTTGCTTGCAAAAAACAGCAAGGCCTTCTATACGCTTGAAAAAGCGTTTCGTCTTGGATATCTTTTTCATTTCTCAGCACTTCTCTCCTTATCTGTTACAGGCAAAAATTCAATGGTAGGATTAAATTTTAAACTATCCCAACATCCTTTCCATATATGCTTTCTGAACAGGGACTTATTATGGTCTTTTCGTTTATTAATACGGTGTAGATAAACTCGATACATGTTCAAGGTGGAGAAGAACAATGCCAGTTTACCTCTGTTCTTACGTTTCATATAGGCAACGTTTCGTGCCTGATAATAAAACTTCCAGGCAGTTTCTACGGGAGCCATATCCGGTCGTGAAAAATAGTTTTCCGCAGTTTTATGTAACACATGGCTGTTGTCTACATAAAAGCAGTCATATCCGTGCGTGGCGATACGTACTGTATATTCTATATCATCCATCCAGATGAAAAATTCACTAATCGGAAGTCCCAGTTCCCGGACAGCATCAGAGTTAATCATTACCGATACAAAAGTGGCATTCGTACTTAAAAGAGCCGGAACCTCCTTTGTAGAGTAGCTGTTATAAGATATATTTCCCTTCTCTATGCAGATTGACGCTTTATTCGATAAATGGGGCGTTCCGTCAAGCCATAATACTTTGCTGCAGACGTATCCCACTTTCTTTGTCAAATGGGTTGCAGCAACTAATTTCTCTAATGCATCTTCCTCTGGGATAGTGTCGTCATCCATTATCCACACCCAATCGGCACCTGCCAGTACCGCTTCTTTAATCCCTTGGGAGAAACCGCCGGCTCCTCCTACATTTTCAGGTAAACTAATAATACGCATTTGGGCATCATCTGCGAAAGTGGCAAGATATTCCTCCGTATTATCAGTAGAATGATTGTTCACAATATATATCGTGTCGGGTTGAAATGTTTGTTTTCTTACAGCAGCTATACATTCCTTCAGTAGCGATAACCGGTTATAGGTTACTACTACACAACTAACCTTTATACTTTTCATAGTTTGCATTATTGAAATTATCTATTAAACAACGTAAAACGAACCCACAGTACGATATGTTTCATCAATCTCTCGAACTTTCTTCCCAATTTATGCTTCTTCCAGCTCCCATAAACCTTATGTTTGGCAAAGGCATCGGGATGCTTTATCGTATTCTTATTGCAGGGAGTGACCAGGTAGCCCGGATAAATCACAACATCGTCAGCCAGGTGCTGCTCGACATCTTCCGCTTTATATCCTTTCTTCCGTGCTATCTCAACCATGACATCCGGGGAAATCTTCAAATCATACGTACCGTCCGGCTTAAGGAAAGGACGCTCATTGTAATAGTTGAAAATATCCTCGCAGAATTTATTCCCTTTCTCACCGATTAAAAAGGCGGCCTGCAATTTTACCGTCGTACAGATATGCTCGTGGAAGGATACGAAACCATGCTCAGGGATATACTCATCGAACCGTTTCTTCACAAACATGTCACTGTCCATGTAAACGCCCCCTTCCTTGAATACCGAATAAAAGCGAACCACATCAGCCGCGAAGGCCCACTTTTTTGCCTCCAGCGCTTCATTGATATACCTGCATCCGATCGCCCGGGCGTCTTCATACGTCCAGCGTCGCACGGTATAGTCCGGTAATACGCGTTTCCAGCTTTCCAGACATATCTTTATCTCTACAGGGAAGGGGTCTTCACTGAACCAACACAGATGAATAATCTTAGGTACCATAAATATTATATTTCTATTAAACAGTTTGATTCGTGTTCTTTAAGTATTTCTCCATTACCAACAACGAGATAAGCCTTTCCCGTTTGGCGTCCATAAACTGAGCCACATATTCGTGCGCA
>ENA-OYYE01000450-OYYE01000450.1-human-gut-metagenome-genome-assembly--contig:-NODE-450-length-21247-cov-8.647933_pt1 | contig 21247 bp, 14 predicted proteins | sample MGYA00243244_ERZ653437 | MGnify/ENA primary metagenome ERZ653437 (study PRJEB26926, sample SAMN06165130) | human gut metagenome | biome: ENVO:00009003; feature: ENVO:2100002; material: ENVO:00002003...
GATTTTCCGTGTAATCCGTGCCTAAAAGAAACCGGTTCAAGAGTTTTCGGACAGGCTGTATGAAGATGTATAGATATATATAATAAGGTATAAGAAGCAGAATGAAAGAATTTGTAATCTCCGAAGCACAAGTGGAAACAGCTATCCTGGTGGGCCTCGTCACCAAGACGCAGGACGAGCGCAAGACGCAGGAGTATCTGGACGAACTGGCATTCCTGGCCGAGACGGCGGGGGCGGAAGTGGTGAAGCGGTTTACGCAGAAACTGGACCAGGCAAACTCGGTGACCTACGTAGGCAAGGGTAAACTGGAAGAGATAAAAGAATATATCCGCAGCGAAGAGGAGGCGGAACGCGAAGTGGGCATGGTGATATTTGACGACGAACTGTCGGCCAAGCAACTGCGCAACATCGAGGGGGAACTGAAGATAAAGATTCTGGACCGCACCTCGCTGATTCTGGACATCTTTGCCATGCGCGCCCAGACGGCCAATGCGAAGACGCAGGTGGAGCTGGCGCAATATAAGTATATGTTGCCCCGCCTGCAACGCCTGTGGACGCACTTGGAGCGGCAGGGCGGCGGCTCGGGCGCCGGCGGCGGCAAGGGCTCGGTGGGCTTGCGTGGTCCGGGCGAGACGCAGCTTGAGATGGACCGGCGCATCATCCTGAACCGGATGTCGCTGCTGAAGGAGCGCCTGGCGGAGATAGACCGGCAGAAGTCCACGCAGCGCAAGAACCGCGGGCGGCTGATAAGGGTGGCGCTGGTGGGATATACCAACGTGGGGAAGTCGACGCTGATGACGCTGCTGTCGAAGAGCGAGGTGTTTGCCGAGAACAAGCTGTTTGCCACGCTGGACACGACGGTGCGGAAGGTGATTATCGAGAATCTGCCGTTCCTGCTGTCGGACACGGTGGGGTTTATCCGCAAGCTGCCTACGGACCTGGTGGAGTCTTTCAAGTCCACGCTGGACGAGGTGCGCGAGGCGGACTTGCTGCTGCACATTGTGGACATCTCGCATCCGGACTTCGAGGAGCAGATTGAGGTGGTGAACAAGACGCTGGCGGATATCGGTGCGGCGGGTAAGCCGATGGTTCTTGTATTCAATAAGATAGACGCTTATACCTACGTGGAGAAGGCTGCGGATGACCTTACGCCCGCAACGAAGGAGAACCTGACACTGGAGGAGCTGATGAAGACGTGGATGGCGAAGATGGAGGATAATTGTATCTTTATCTCGGCCCGCGAACGTATCAATCTGGAGGAACTGAGGAAGGTGGTCTATCAGCGGGTGAAGGAGCTGCATGTGCAGAAGTATCCGTATAATGATTTTCTTTATCAGAACTACGATGAATAATGAAAAACGTTGGTTAATGAAAAATGTAAAATGAAAAATGAAAAGTGGGCTGCGCGGATATTGACACATTCTGTCATTAGCACATTGGCATATTAACACATTAGCACATTAATACATTAGCACATTAGCATATTAGCACATTAGCACATTAAAAAAATGGATTACAGAAAACTGACTGAAGACGAGGTGCTGCGGCTGAAGAGCCAGTCGTGCCTGGCCGATGATTGGGGGACGGTAACGGTTGCCGAAGGTTTTTCGACGGAGTTTGTACATCATACCCGCTTCTCGGGGGAAGTGCGACTGGGACTGTTTCAATCGGAATTTACGTTGCCGGGAGGGATTAAGAAGCATTCCGGACTGCGGCATGTGACGCTGCACAATGTGACGGTAGGCGACAACTGCTGCATCGAGAACATCCAGAACTACATCGCCAATTACGAGATTGGGCATGACACCTTCATCGAGAATGTCGATATCATCCTGGTGGACGGGCTGAGCAAGTTCGGCAACGGGGTGGAGGTGTCCGTCCTGAACGAGACGGGGGGACGGGAGGTGCTTATCAACGACAAGCTGTCCGCCCATCAGGCCTACATCATGGCGCTCTACCGCCATCGCCCGGAGCTGATTGCCCGGATGAAGGAGATTACCGACTATTATTCCAACAAGCACGCGTCTGCCACGGGCACCATCGGCAATCATGTGATGATACTGAACACGGGGTCCATCAAGAACGTGCGCATCGGCGACTATTGCCACATCTGCGGGACGTGCCGCCTGTACAACGGCAGCATCAACAGCAACGAGGTGGCTCCGGTGCGGATAGGGCACGGGGTGATTTGCGACGACTTCATCATCTCTTCGGGTTCGCATGTGGACGACGGGGCGATGCTATCGCGCTGCTTCGTGGGGCAGGCGTGCAAGCTGGGGCATAACTACTCGGCTTCCGATTCGCTGTTCTTCAGCAACTGCCAGGGGGAGAACGGGGAGGCGTGCGCCATCTTTGCCGGACCGTATACGGTGACGCACCATAAGTCTACGCTGCTGATAGCCGGTATGTTCTCTTTCATGAATGCCGGGTCGGGGTCTAATCAGAGCAATCACATGTATAAGCTGGGGCCTATCCATCAGGGGACGTTGGAGCGGGGGGCGAAGACTACTTCCGACTCGTACATCCTGTGGCCTGCCAGGGTGGGGGCGTTCTCGCTGGTCATGGGGCGGCACGTCAACCATTCGGACACGTCGAACTTGCCGTTCTCTTATCTGATAGAGCAGAACAATACGACGTACCTGGTGCCGGGCGTCAACCTGCGAAGCGTGGGGACTATCCGCGACGCGCAGAAGTGGCCGAAGCGCGACCAGCGTACCGACCCTCATAAGCTGGACTTTATCAACTATAACCTGCTGAGTCCCTATACCGTGCAGAAGATGTTCAAGGGGAGGGAGACGCTGAAGAACCTGAGGTATGCTTCGGGAGAGTTGTCGGACATCTATTCGTTCCACAGCGCCAAGATACGCAATTCGGCGCTGGTGAAGGGTATCGGCTTCTACGAGACGGCGATTCATAAGTTCTTGGGCAACTCGGTCATCAAGCGGCTGGAGGGTATCGACTTCAGCAGTAATGAGGAGATTCGCGCCCGCCTGAAGCCGGAGACGACGATAGGCAGCGGCGAGTGGGTGGATATTTCGGGCCTGATAGCGCCGAAGAGCGAAATCGATGCACTGATAGACGGCATCGAGGCGGGGACGGTGAACCGGCTGAAGTATATGAATGCCGAGTTTGAGCGGATGCACCGCAATTACTATACGTACGAATGGACGTGGGCGTACGAGAAGCTGGAGGAGTTCTACGGCATCCATCCCGACGAGATGACGGCGGAGGATATTATCCGCATCGTGGAGAAGTGGAAGGAAGCGGTGGTGGGACTGGACCGGATGGTGTACGAGGATGCGAAGAAGGAATTCTCGCTGGCTTCGATGACGGGTTTCGGTGCAGACGGTTCGCGGCTGGAGAAGGAACTGGACTTTGAGCAGGTAAGGGGGGACTTTGAGAGTAATCCGTTTGTTACGGCGGTGCTGAGGCATATCGAGGTGAAGACGGCGCTGGGGGATGAGCTGGTGGGGAGGATGCGGAAGGTGACGGATGCCTGACGGAAAGACGAAAGAACGGATTTAGACGGAAGGATGATTCAGACAGAAGAACAAAAGAACAGATAAGGAAGGCTGAGGAAGATATTGTTGTGCGGGCTTTTCTTGTTTGTTCTTTTGTTCTTCTGTATAGAGGTTATTTGTGCCGAATCAGCCGTTCAGTTCTTCATCTCTTAATCCTGCATCGATGTCGGCCAGTACGCGGCGGAGGTCGGAGAGGAGGGGATGAAGGCGGGTCTTCACGGTGGCGAATATCACTTGCGGGTCGATGGAAAGGTATTCGTGCGAGATAATATTACGCATACCTATTACCTTCTTCCAGGGTGTTGTAGGATAAAGGAGGAAAAGTCGTCCTTTAGTGTGGTCGTCTACCTGTCTTATTGTTTCGCCGATAGATTGCAAACACATACAGGTGGAGTTGAATAATATCATAGAATCCTGTGAGATAAGGAAATCATGATAGGTGTGAACTTTGGCTGTGGTTTCAATGGTGAAGACTATTTGTCGTTCAACGAAACGCAGCATGTCGGTAAGGGCTTCTTTAGATGTAGATTGCATCGCGTTCAATGTTTTGCCGGAATAGCTTACGCATATTCTCGTGCAGGGTTAATAAATCAACTTTTACATGAAAGAGTTTTTCCAGTTCTTCTTTGATGTCTTGTAAGGTAAAGTAGTCAATGGCTTTACGGGGCTTTATGCAAACATCAATATCACTCCCATCCCGCTGTTCTCCGCGGGCTGTAGAACCGAAGAGGGCAAGTTGCTCGATGCCGTATTTCTCGCCCGAAGTGCGCTTGAATTCGCGCAGAATCTCGATAATTTCTTCTGTTGACTTCATGGTTGGGTTCTCCTTCTTGCGTTTAATAAACACACAAAGTTAATAAATTAATTGTGATTCGCTTCCTTTTCACCCTAATTAAAGAAATATTTCAATAATACTTCTTACCTTTGCTACGCGAAGGCGGAAGGCGGCATGTAATTAAGTTTGTTTCTGCTTGCCGATGCACCGCTTTTGCCACACGAATCACTTTTAAACATTAAATAAACAAGTAATTATGGCAACAACACCTCCGTTCAAGTATCAGCCCATGTTTGAAAAAGGGAAAGATACGACCGAGTATTATCTGCTTACGAAAGACTATGTATCGGTAAGCGAGTTTGAAGGACACCCCATCCTGAAGATTGAGAAAGAAGGCCTCACGGCAATGGCGAACGCAGCCTTCCGCGATGTTTCGTTCATGCTGCGCCGCTCGCACAACGAGCAGGTGGCCAAGATTCTGAGCGACCCTGAAGCAAGCGACAACGACAAGTACGTAGCCCTGACCTTCCTGCGCAATGCCGAAGTTGCCTCCAAGGGCGTGCTGCCTTTCTGCCAGGACACGGGTACAGCCATCATCCACGGCGAAAAAGGACAGCAGGTATGGACGGGCTATAGTGATGAAGAAGCCCTCTCGCTGGGTGTGTACAAGACTTATACCGAAGAAAACCTGCGTTACTCGCAGAATGCTCCTCTCACCATGTACGACGAAGTGAATACGAAGTGCAACCTGCCGGCGCAAATCGACATCGAAGCCACCGAAGGCATGGAGTATGAATTCCTTTGTGTGACCAAGGGTGGCGGCTCTGCCAATAAGACTTATCTTTATCAGGAGACAAAGGCCATCCTGAACCCTGCAACGCTTGTTCCCTTCCTCGTAGAGAAGATGAAGACGCTGGGTACCGCCGCTTGTCCTCCCTATCATATCGCTTTCGTTATCGGCGGTACGTCTGCCGAGAAGAATCTGCTGACGGTGAAGTTGGCATCCACTCACTTCTATGACAACCTGCCTACTACCGGAAACGAGTACGGCCGTGCCTTCCGCGATGTCGAGTTGGAGAAGAAGGTATTGGAAGAGGCTCATAAGATTGGCTTGGGCGCACAGTTCGGCGGTAAGTATCTGGCTCACGATATCCGCATCATCCGCCTGCCGCGTCACGGTGCTTCCTGTCCCGTTGGTCTGGGCGTTTCCTGCTCTGCCGACCGCAACATCAAGTGCAAAATTAATAAGGACGGTATCTGGATTGAGAAGCTGGACAGCAATCCGGGCGAACTGATTCCGGCAGAACTGCGTCAGGCAGGCGAGGGCGACGTGGTGAAAATCGACCTGAACCAGCCGATGGCAGATATCCTGAAGGAACTGACCAAATATCCCGTTTCCACCCGTCTGTCGCTGAACGGTACGATTATCGTAGGCCGTGACATCGCCCACGCCAAACTGAAAGAACGTCTGGACCGCGGCGAAGACCTGCCTCAGTATATCAAGGACCATCCTATCTACTACGCTGGTCCGGCAAAGACTCCGCAAGGCATGGCGTGCGGCTCGATGGGCCCCACTACTGCCGGACGTATGGACCCGTATGTGGATCTCTTCCAGAGCCACGGCGGCAGCATGATTATGCTTGCCAAGGGTAACCGCAGCCAGCAAGTGACGGATGCCTGCAAGAAGTACGGCGGTTTCTACCTCGGCTCTATCGGTGGCCCTGCCGCTATCCTGGCGCAGAACAACATCAAGAGCATCGAGTGTGTGGAATATCCCGAACTGGGCATGGAAGCCATCTGGAAGATTGAAGTGGAGGACTTCCCCGCATTTATCCTGGTGGATGACAAGGGCAATGACTTCTTCAAGCAACTGAAGCCGTGGAATTGCAGCAAGTAAGCTGAAGGATACGGCCTTTCGGGCTATATAGATTAAACACAGAGCCACGGAGGCACGGAGTTACGATAAAAATACTCTGCGTCTCTGTGACTCTGTGTTCATTTCAATTCGTTTCTTAACCTTTATTCTCTGATTCATGAATATGGAACAAACACTTACACAACAAAATGAAAGACGACACATTGTCTGGTTAGATGTAGCGCGTCTGGTAGCCATGTTTACGGTGGTATGCTGCCATAGCGCAGACCCTTTTAATTTCTATCCGGGCACATCGCCCGATATCGGCGATATCCGCTTTTGGGGAGCGGCATACGGCGCATTGCTCCGGCCTTGCGTACCGTTGTTTGTCATGATTACGGGAGCGCTTCTGCTGCCGGTGCGTGACGATGCGTCAAGGTTCTATAAGAAACGCATTCCGCGGGTGTTCTTTCCTTTCCTTATCTGGTCTTTGCTATACAATCTTTTCCCCTGGATAACCGGAATATTAGGCGTAGAACCGAAGGTAATCCTCGATTTCTTTCCTTATTCGGGTGAGGAGGTCATGCGTCAATCCTTTGCGGTGAGTATGGAGTATATCGCGCAAATCCCTTTTAACTTTTCTATTCTTGCCGTGCACATGTGGTATATATACCTGCTTATCGGGCTGTATCTCTACCTGCCTATCTTCTCGGCGTGGGTGGAAAAGGCTTCGGAGCGCGCCAAGCTATGGTTTCTGGCGGCATGGGGAGTGACTTTGCTGTTGCCCTATTATAACGAATATGTGTCCCAATATCTTTGGGGAAGTTGTTCCTGGAATGCGTTCGGCATGTTCTATTACTTTGCCGGTTTCAACGGCTATCTGCTTTTGGGACATTGCCTGCGGCATCATGACTGGAGCGGGAAGAAGCTTGCGTTCTGGGGCATTCCGATGTTTGCGGTGGGATATGCCGTGACATTCTTCGGCTTTCGCCATTGCACGTCGTTGCCCGATTATACTGATGAAATGTTGGAACTGTTCTTCACCTATTGCTCGCTGAACGTCGTGCTGATGACCATTCCCGTCTTTATGTTGTGCAAACGGGCGAATATAAAATCGGAAAAGGTCAGAAAAGCTCTGGCTAATCTGACCCTTTGCGGTTTCGGTGTGTATATGATACATTATTTCTTTACCGGTCCCAGCGTGTTGCTGATGCGGGCGCTGCATGTGCCTATCTGCATACAGATACCTTGTGCGGCAGTGGTGGCATTCGGCGTGTCGTGGTTCCTGGTATCGATGGCTTATCGCTGTTTCGGAAAGAATACGAAGTGGGTGTTGGGATAAGTGGGTTATAATCCCTTTTTCCATTGTTCGTACTTCTTCAGCACCTTCAACCCGTCACTGTTGTACCAACTGTAACCGTTGCGGCGTTCGTGGCCGATTTCGGAGATGTCGTATCTCTTGATGCCGTCGCGGTCGCAGAAGAAGGGGCGGTTGTCTTCCAGGGTGTAGAAGCGTGCCCAGAGGGTGGGGCAAGGGTAGTCATCCTGGGGGCAGGGAACCATGCGGTAATCCTTCTTGCCTTCGCTGTTGGTGAAGTTTTCACGCATGATGCCGGTGATTTTGTTCTCCTTGAACCACTCCACGGCAGCCTCGACAGAGGCAATGACCTCGGGTGAGGGGTTGGGAAGGGACATCAGCAGCAAGACAATATTGTCCGACTCCGCTCCGCTCAAAGAAGGCAGTTCGTAGGCACGCGCCTTTGCAGGAGCTAAGGTGTGCTCGTCGTGCTGGGCACACCAGACGGTAAGTTTGCCGTTCTGTCTAACCTGAGTTTTGAGGATGCAGTCCACACCTTTGTCGAAGGCGGCACGCGCTTTCCGGCAAATGCTGTCGGGGACATAGGTATAAGGAGCTTTCTTTTCGTAGACCTCACGCAGCAGATTCATCACATTCACCATTGCATTGTCGTTGTAGGTGATGTGGGTATAATATCCCGTGGGGCGAGGCCAGAACTGGGGGAAACCGCCATTGGGATATTGCGACTTCATGATATAAAGGATGCCCTGGAGGGCGGCGTCTTTGTATTTGTCGATATGGGTGGCCAGGTAGAGCCGGGAGAGATAACGTATCTCGGTACTGGTGGCATCATTGTCGATGGTGCTTGCGTTCACGTTGTCTTTGTTATGCAGCACATCCTCCAGTTCCTGTGGAGTCAGTTCGGCAGGCATGTAGATGTTCTTCGGCCAGCCTCCGGTAGTTTGCTGGTAGAGCAGTACGTTGTCACCGATGCGCATTGCTTCGGGAGTCTTGAAGAAAGCGTCGTCCAGTTTGGGCGCCATTCTCACCCAACTTTTGTAGGGCTGTTTTGCTTTGTAGTTAGTTGCTTCTTGCGCTTTGGCTCCTGTCAGGCAAGCCAGCATGACATAGAGCAGAATTGTTTGTTTCATGATAGTATTTTCTTTAGTGTTCTAAATAGCGAGCCACCTTCCCACTGATTTGCAGTAACGATATTTCGCAAAGTTTGGTGTCATATTCTGCCGACAAGATACGTTCTTCCGCATCCAGCAGACTCTTTTGCGCCTCTCTCATTTCGATACCGGAGAGGTTGCCGAGCATGTAGCGCTCCATGGCAATCTCGTGATTCTCTTTGGCGGCAATCAGGTTCTGGCGTTCCAGGTTCAGCATTTGCAAGTTGTTCTGGTAGGCTTGCCACAGGTTGCTGAGGTCGGCACGCAGGGCTTGTTCCAGTTGTTCCCGTTCCAGGCGCGCATTCTGGATGGCAATGCGGGCGTTGCGCCGTTCACGGCGGCAGTTGCCGTCGAAGAGGTTGAAGCCGAGGGTGAGGCCTACGTTCAGTCCCAGGTTGCTGCGGCGGCTGTTGGCGGAGATGTCGTATTTGTTGAGGGTGTAGCCATAGCCGGCGTTCATCTTGACGTAGGGATAGTCGCGCGAAGTCACCTTTTTATAATCCAGGCGGGCCAGCGTGTTGTTTTGTTCGGCCTTCAGCAACGAAGCGTTGGTTTGCAGGGTGGCGTTCCACAGTTCTTCAAAGTCCAGGCGGGCGCTGACGTTGATAAGGCTGTCGCGGATGATGAAAGGTTGGTCCACGTTCTCGTTCGCCATCAGTTCGTTCAACTGGATGCGGGAGGTATGCAGCAATTCCTGTTGTTTCATATACTGTGCGCTGTCGGCGTTGAAGTCCACCTTCGCCTGTTGATAGTCCAGCCGGGAGAAGTTTCCGATGTGGTAACGCTCTTCCACGATGCGCAGGCGCTCTTTGGAGAGGGAGACGGCATACCGGAAATTCTTCAGGCGGATTTTCTGCTGCACGTAGTTGTAATATTCGGCGGCGATGCCCGCTATCAGGTCTTCGATGGCGATGCGGGTGTTGGTCTCTCCCTGCCGTTCCAGTTCTTTCAGTTTCTGGTAATTGGCGGTAATGTTGAAACCGTCGAACACAGTCCAGTTCAGGTTAATGCCGGCATCGAGGGTCTGGTCGAACACGCCGTTCTCGGAAAGGGTTTCACCCGTGGCGCGTACCTTGGTGTCGGTATTGTTCAGATTTCCTTTGTAGCCTGCCGAAAGGTCGAGGGTCGGCAGGTATCCGGCATTGCCCAGCGTAGCGTTGTTTTTGCTCACCTGCTCCTCGTTGCGGGTGATGCGCAGGGAGTAGTTGTTCATAAGCCCCTGCTCCAGGCACGATTTCAGGGTATAGACAGGGGCGGGTTGCGCCCGGAGAACGGACGCAACGGCAGCGGTCATTATCAGGGAAATAAGAAAACGTTTCATACTTTCTTCAGTTTACTTCGGTTGGTAGATACATAACTATAAATGGCGGGCACGATGTACATCGTAAGCAGGGTCGATACGAGCATACCGCCTACTACGGCCGTACCCATGGCGATGCGCTGGTTGCAACCTTCGCCCGTGGCAAAGGCAAGCGGTATCAGTCCCAGTATGGTGGAGGCGCTTGTCATCAGGATGGGGCGCAGGCGTTGCAGGGCGGCATCCTGGATGGCCTGCATCTTGTCTTCGCCCGTCTCCTGTTTCTGGTTGGCAAATTCCACAATCAAGATACCGTTTTTTGCCACCAGTCCGATAAGCATGATGATGCCGATCTGGCTGAATATGTTCATCGTAATATCCCCGAAATACATGAATATCAGAGCGCCCGCAATGGCAAGGGGCACCGTCAGCATGATAATCAGTGGGTCTTTGAAGCTCTCGAACTGCGCGGCGAGGATAAGGTATATCAGCACGATGGCGAGGACGAAGGCGAACATCAGGCTGGAAGAGCTCTCGCGATACTCCTTCGAGTCGCCGGTGAGGGCGGTGCGGAAAGTATCGTCCAGGATTTCTTTGGCTATCTTGTCCATTTCATCCAGACCCTGTCCGATGGTCTTCCCGTCGGCAAGTCCGGCGGAAATCGTGGCGGACACGAAGCGGTTGTAGCGGTAGAGTTTCGGAGGAGCGATACCGCCGGTCAGTTCGATAAGGTTATCCAGTTGCACCATGTCGCCCTTGTCGCTGCGGATGTAGATGCCTTTCAGGTCGGCGGGCTTGTTGCGCTGCTGGCGGTTGATTTCGCCTAATATCTCATATTGTTTTCCGTTCATATAGAAGTAGCCCATGCGCTGGCCGCTGAGGCCGTATTGCAACGTCTGCGCAATGTTGCGGGTGCTGACTCCCATAATGCTCGCCTTGTCGCGGTTGATGTTGATGCGCGCTTCCGGTTTGCTGAACTTCAGGTCGACGTCCGCCATCTGGAACACCGGATTCTCGTACACCTTCGCCATGAATTTGGGCAATATCTCTTGCAACTTCTCGATGTTGGTGGCCTGCAACACATACTGCACGGGCATACCGCCGCGCCGTCCGCCGAAGGAGGAGGACTGCTGCACGAAAGAACGCGCCATCGTCTTCTTCTGCACGGCTTTAGATAGTGTCTCGGCTACCGACATCTGCGTGTAGTCGCGGTCTTTCATATCCTTCAAAGTGATGCGCACATTGCCGCTACCACTGGACACACGGGCGGTTATCGCCTGGGCATCCGGCACGATGGAGTCTACCAGGTGGTTGATGTCTTCCGTATAGTCGCGTAGGTATTCGTATGTCACGCCTTCCGCGCCGCGGGTGTTGATACTGATTTGCGAGCGGTCTTCCAGCGGAGCCATTTCCGCGGGTATGTAGTTCCACAGATAGCCGATGATAAGGATCGTCACCACCGTAAAGGGCAATGCAATCCAGCGTTTCCGCAGTAAAGCGGCCAGGGAACGGCTGTACACCCTGTTCATCCCTTCGAAGAAAGGTTCGGTCTTGCGGTAGAACCAGCTTTGCTTCTCCCGTTTTATCAACAGCTTGGTAGCAAGCATCGGCGTAAATGTCAGTGCCGCAAAGGAAGAGATGATGACCGAACCGGAGACTACGATACTGAATTCGCGGAACAAGCGTCCGGTCATTCCGTCCATAAATACGATGGGGAAGAATACCGCCACCAGCGTAATCGTTGTAGAGATAACCGCGAAGAATATCTCCTTCGCCCCTTCGATGCCCGCTTCTTTGGGAGGCATCCCTTTCTCGATGCGGACATAGATGTTCTCCGTCATCACAATCGCGTCGTCCACCACAAGCCCCACCGCCAGCACGACGGCAAGCATGGAAAGCACATTGATGGAGAACCCTGCCAGGTACATGACGAAGAATGCACCAATCAGCGAAACCGGGATAACGATGCAAGGCACCAGCGTCACGCGCCAGTCGCGCAGGAACAGGAAGATGATAATGATAACGAGCACGAACGCTTCGTACACCGTCTGCTTCACCTCGTTGATAGAGGCGCGGATAAACTTCGTATTGTCGAATCCGTATGAGTAGTGCACATCTTCCGGCAGGTCTTTCTGCATTTTTTCCATGCGGTCGTACACGGCGTCCGCTATCTGGATATGGTTGGCGCCCGGTTGTGGAATCACGACGATACCCACCATCGGTACGCCGTTCATTTTCATGTAGCTCTTGATGTCGGCGGGTCCCAATTCGGCACGCCCGATGTCGCTGAAGCGGACGATGCGGTTGCCGTCCTCTTTCAGAATCAGGTTGTTGAATTCTTCTGCCGTGTGCATCAGTCCCAGGGTGCGGATGGTAAGTTCTACGGTGTTTCCTTCGATACTTCCCGAGGGCAGTTCCACATTCTCACGGTCTACGGCATTCTTCACGTCCATCGGGGTGATGCCGTAGCCGGACATCTTGACGGGGTCCAGCCACAGGCGCATGGAGTAGCGCTTTTCGCCCCAGATGCTTACGCTGCTGACGTCCGAGATGGTCTGAAGTTGTTCCTTGACGGTGAGGTCGGCGATTTCGCTCAGTTCCAGTAGGGAACGCTTGTCACTTTGCAGGGCTACCATCAGAATCGGCATGGCGTCCGCATCGGCCTTCGACACGGTGGGCGGGTCGCAGTCGCGGGGCAGGTAGCGCTGGGCGCGCGAAACCTTGTCGCGCACGTCGTTGGCAGCTGTCTCCAGGTCTACGGAGAGTTCAAACTCCACCGTGATGCGTGACGAGCCTTGCTGGCTGACGCTGGACAGGGAGCGGATGCCGGGAATACCGTTGATGTTCTGTTCCAACGGTTCGGTAATCTGGTTCTCGATAACGTCGGCGTTAGCGCCCGGATAGGAGCAGGACACCGAGATGATGGGATTGTCTACCGACGGGTATTCACGGACACCGAGGTAGTTGTAACCGATAAATCCAAAAAGCAGGATTATCAGGGTCAATACGGTGGAAAGTACCGGTCGGCGTATGCTTAGTTCGGATATGTTCATTCTTTTTTAGTTGAGAGATGAGAGTTGATAGTTGAGAGTTGATAGTTGAGAGTTGATAGTTGAGAGTTGATAGATGATAGTTGAGAGTTGATAGTGCATGTATCCGCATGGCAACTATCACCTATCATCTATCACCTATCAACTATATCATCCAGTGTTACGGGCAGTCCGGTGCGGAGCTGTAGTGTGCCCGATGTGATGACGGTGTCGCCGGCTTGCAGGCCTTGCAGCACCTGCACTTCGGCTTCGGTGCGGATGCCGGTGGTAATCTCTACCGGTTGCGCCTTGCCCGATTTGTACAGGAATATCTTGTCTTTGCCCATTTCCGGCACAATCGCTTCGGAAGGTACGGCGAGGGCGTCTTTGATTTCGTCCTTGTTCAGGCGGATGCTGGCATAGCGTCCCGGCAGCACGGTTCCGTTGGCGTTGGGGTAAATGGCGCGAATGGTCAGCGTATGGGTGACAGGGTCTATTTTAGATTCGCGCGCGTAGACGGTGGCGTGGAAAGCGTTCAGTTTTCCTTCGAGGGTGAAGTCCAGTCCGGCGCCGGTCTTTACGTCATTGGCATAGCGCTCCGGAACGGCAAATTCCACTTTCAGCGGAGATACTTTGGTCAGTTTGGCAACGATGGTGGTGGGGGAGGCGTAGGTACCCACGCTGACTTGCCGCAGACCGATGACGCCGTCGAAGGGGGCGCGCAGTTCGGTTTGGGCGATATTGGATTCCACCAGGTCGATGTCCGCGTTCAGGGTGGCGAGTTCCGTCTTCACCTGTTCATAGGCTTCCTTGCTGACGGCATCTCTTTCCAGCAGGGCATTCTGGCGGAACACCCGGTCTTCTGCCAACTTCAGTTGCGACACCAGCCGTTGCAGTTGCGCCTGTAACGGCCGGTCATTCACTTTGGCAAGCAACTGGCCTTTCTTGACGAAGGTGCCTTCTTCAAAGTTTATCTCGACAATCTTTCCCGAGGTTTCGAACGAGAGGTCCACCTCTTCGTCAGGCAGCAGGCTGCCGCTGATTTGTATTTCGTCCTTCAACAACTGAGGTCGTATGATTTTTGCGTTTACGTTCAGTATTTTCTTTCCGCCGCGTTTGCCTATCATCACCTTGTCGGCTGCCGCCAGTTCTTCATTTTCCTTAGGGAGTTGGGAGTAGATTCCCCAACCTGTCAGTCCGGCACCGATAAGTATGATGATGCCCCATTTCACTCTTTTATTCATATTGTAGTATTCGTAGTAATAGTAAGATTTTTATTGGACGGAAAAGATACGAAAAAGTTTAATACGGTGAGCGTTAAACAATGCAAATCGTGTCCGAAACGGAGAAGATAATGAAAAATGTAAAATGTAAAATGAAAAGTGGCAGGGGGTGTATAATTTTTAGGCGCGGATTACGCGGATTTTCACGGATAAGTTTAAACTAAATCCGTGTTTTTCCGTGTAATTCCGCGCCTAAAAAATAAACTGGTTCAAGAGTTTTCGGACAGGGTGGAAAGGAGTATCAGTACGCCTCCCTGTATTTGCCTTCTTCCTTGTCTTCCAGCATGTTGAGATAGGAAGCGTAGCGCGATTCGCTGATGTAGTGCTCCTCCACAGCTTGGCGCACGGCGCATCCGGGCTCGTGGCGGTGGGTGCAGTTGTTGAAGCGGCAGTCGGCAGAAAACTTGAAGATTTCGGGGAAGTAATGTCCTATTTCTTCTTCCTCCATATCGAAAGTGCCGAATCCTTTGATGCCCGGAGTGTCGATGATGTAGCCGCCGTCCGGCAGGGGGAACATCTCCGAAAAGGTAGTGGTGTGCATCCCTTTATTATGATAGGTGGAGATTTCTCCGGTCTTGATGTCCAGTTCCGGCAGGATGGCGTTGATAAGTGTGGACTTGCCCACGCCCGAATGGCCGGAGAAAAGGGATATCTTATCCTTTAGCTCCTCCCTGACGGCGTCGATTCCCTCTCCCGTACGCGCGGAAACTTTCAGGCAGGGATAGCCGATGGTGGTGTACAGGTGGATGAGGCTGTCCATGTAGTGCAGGTCGTCCTCGTCGTAGACGTCGATTTTGTTGAATATCAGTTTGACGGGGATGCGGTATGCTTCTGCCGAAGCCAGAAAACGGTCGATGAAGATGGTGGTAGTCTCCGGATAGTTGACGGTCACTATCAGCATACATTGGTCGAGGTTGGCGGCAAGGATGTGCGATTGCTTGGAGAGGTTGGAGGAGCGCCGGATGATATAGTTTTTCCGGTCTTCGATTTCGCTGATAAATGCCGTTCCCTCTTGGTTCAGTATGATTTGCACGTGGTCACCCACCGCTACCGGATTGGTGCTGCGTATGCCTTTCAAGCGGAAGTTTCCTTTGATTTTGCACTCCACGAGTTTCCCCTCGTCGGTCTTCACCAAATACCAGCTTCCCGTATTTTTAATAACCAGTCCCTTCAATGCAGTGGATAATTTCGTTATTCTTGGTTTTGCAAGTCGATAGGAACACAGAGACGCAGAGGCACAGAGAAAAGTGAAACTTCTGAAAACAAAAAACTCTGTGTCTCCGTGTCTCTGTATTCCATCAGCTCATTATACAGTCATGATTTCTTTGTCCTTTGCAGCCAGCATATCGTCTATCTGCTTGATATACTTATCGTGTATCTTCTGCAACTTTTCTTCGCCGCCCTTCTGCGCGTCCTCGGCAAGGCCGTCTTTTACGGACTTCTTCAAGGCGTCGATGGCGTCACGACGGGCGTTGCGCACGCTTACCTTAGCCGTTTCGCCTTCGCCCTTGCACTGCTTGGCAAGTTGCTTACGACGTTCTTCGGTCAGGGGCGGGATGCCGATACGTATGATTTCGCCGTTGTTCTCGGGCATGATGCCGAGGCTGGAGTCGATAATTGCTTTCTCGATGACGCGGAACATACTCTTGTCCCACGGCTTGATGGCAATGCTGCGGGCATCCGGAGTAGTTACGGCCGCTACGTTGTTGATGGGCACCATGCTTCCATAAGAATCCACACGGATGCCGTCCAGCAGACGCACGTCGGCTTTACCGGCACGGATGTGGACCAATGCTTCTTCCAGATACATTACCGCCATATCCATTTTCTCTTGCGCTTCGTCTAAGATTTCTTTTACGTCTTTCATATTCCTTTGTTTTGGATTGCTACTAAGATAGATTATTTGAATTGAAAACAAAAGTAACGCATTTTTTGGTTTCCTGCAATAACGCGCCCATCTTTTTAAAGATTGAATGCAAAGGTGCGGAGTCGGTATCGCTAAGGAGTTTAGTTGTGCACCAGCGTACCGATTTCCTCTCCCTGCATTACTTTTTTCAGGTTGCCCACCGTGTCCATATCGAATACGATGATAGGGAGATTGTTTTCCTTGCACATGCAGGTAGCCGTCAAGTCCATTACCTTCAGTCCGCGTTTCAGTACCTCATCATAGGTAATGTCGGGGAACTTCGTAGCCGTCGGGTCTTTTTCGGGGTCAGCGGTGTAGATACCGTCCACCCGCGTTCCTTTCAGCATCACGTCCGCTTCAATCTCGATGCCGCGCAGGCTGGAGCCGGTATCGGTAGTGAAGAAAGGATTGCCTGTTCCGCCGGACATGATAACGATTTCTCCGGCTTCCATACATTCGATGGCTTTCCATTTGTTGTAGAATTCGCCGATGGGTTCCATGCGTACGGCGGTCAGCACCCGGGCTTTCACGCCGGTGGCAACCAATGCCGAACTCAGTGCAAGGCTGTTGATAACCGTTGCCAGCATCCCCATTTGGTCGCCTTTCACCCGGTCGAAGCCTTTGTTGGCGCCGCTCAGTCCTCGGAAGATGTTTCCGCCGCCGATGACGATGCCTATCTGAACTCCCAACTCATGGATTTCCTTTATCTGTGCTGCATATTCGGCCAGGCGTTTCTCGTCGATGCCGTATTGCTTCTCGCCCATCAGGCTCTCGCCGCTGAGCTTCAATAATATACGTTTGTATGATGCCATAATTAAAATGTTTGTTCTGTTGGTGGCAAAGATAAAGATAAAAAATGAGAATTGCTAATGTGCTAATGCGGCAATGTGCTAATATGCTAATGTGGCAATGCGCTAATATGCTAATGGGTTAATGTGCTAATATGTTAATGTGATAATGTGCTACTATACTAATGTGTTAATGTATAAATGTGTTGATGTGCCAGTGTTCTCATGTGTTAATGTGACAATGTGCAAATGTACTAATGTATAAATATGTATATGTGATAATGTGTAAATAGGATAATGTAATAATGCGATAATATGACAATGTGATAAAACCCCTGTGGATTACAGCGCAGCCTTAGGCTGAAAGCCTTTCATCTTATAGCCCGGGGTAGCACCCCGGGGGGAGGTACACACCCCACCCACACGCCCTGAAAGGGCAAAAGCATGGTATCTATGATTATGCCCTTTCAGGGCGCAGATGCGGGGAATATGTTGAGACCCAGGGCGTTACCCTGGGCTGTAAGATGAAAGGCTTTCAGCCTTGGGCTGCGCAGTCATGCCGCAGGGGCATTATCGCATTCTCACATTATCGTATTCTCACATTATCGCATTGTCGTATTCTCACATTGTCGCATTCTCACATTATTGCATTGTCGCATTATCGCATTGTCACATTGTCGCATTATCGCATTGTCACATTGTCGCATTATCACATTGGCACATTGCCGCATTAGCACATTAATACATTATTGCATTGTCGCTATTACATTAACACATTCGTTTTCGCACGAAAAACTGTTATCCTGTATACTAAAATAGGAACTCTTTTTAAGAACTTGTAAAGGAAATAAGGAACATGAGGAAAGAGCTATAAAGCAAACAAGGAAGGCTTTTGTATTTCTGTATAGTGAATCAGGAAGGAATTATAAAATCGTGTAAACTGTTTCCATGCATAGTCATTAACATACTATTTGAGCGTCAGAACGATTTATTTGAGCGTTTGGATGACTTATTTCAGCATTTGGAACGATTTGTTTTTTACTACTGAACACTTTGTTCCTTAGTCGTGAACACTTTGTTTTCCTGCACTGAACACTTTGTTTTAGCGCTCTGAACACTTCGTTTCCACTGGGAAAAACAAAGTGTTCAGAACCTATCGAACAAAGTGTTTTTATATGGGTGAACAAAGTGTTCAGCACTATGAACTAAGCGGATAGGCTATTTTAGAGATGAGAAGAATGGGGGTAGAGGAAAACAGTCGGGAGAATAAGGGGAGAATCGGACAAGGGAAAAAACGGTATGGAAGTAAACGCTTACTACCATCTTACTTCCATAGTTACTACCATAGCTGAAACCCCGATGAATAAAGGGTTTCAGCGATTTATGGAAGTATGGTAGTAAAAAGTGAGAGAAAAGTGAGTTGAAGAAGTGAGAAGTTAAAAGGAGTGAAAGGGGAGGGCTGGGAGTTAAAGGAGTTATCACTGCGTTAGGAGTTAAAGGAGTTAGAGCTTGATAGTGCTGTTTGTGAGCTCGATAGTCTTTCTAATCATAAGCAGAAGTATCGAGCTCTAACTCCTTCTAACTCCTTTAACTCCTCCTAACTCCTCTAACTTCTCTACCTTCTCCTCCCCCCTTCAATCCCTCTCCTTCAACTTATACTCTCCCGCCTTCTCCGTCACCACCGCCTGCAATTCTTCCAGACTCTTTTCATTGCCCGAGAATTCCACGGTGGCTACCGGCGGGTCGAGGGTTACGGTGGCGTGTACGCCTTCGATACTGTTCAATGCTTTCTCTACATGCATACGGCAATGGTTGCACATCATGCCTTCTACTTTAAATTCTTTCTTCATGATTTTCTTTGTTAAGGGTTCAACTATCGGGGCGTCCTCGGCCTCACGGGCCGGGGCGGAGAGTGCTTCGGCGGTTACTTCGCCGGGTGTCTCCGTTCCCCTTATCTTTTTACCTCTCAGGCGCAGACTGTTTGTCACCACGCTGACACTGCTGAATGCCATGGCAGCGCCGGCTATCATCGGGTTCAGCAGGAAGCCGTTGATGGGGTAGAGCACGCCAGCGGCAATGGGTACACCTATTATATTATAGATAAATGCCCAGAATAAGTTCTGCCGGATGGTGCGCACCGTCAGCCGGGACAGCTTGAAGGCTTCCGGTATCTTCGTCAGGTCCGAGGAGATGATGGTCATTTTGGCTACATCCATCGCGATGTCGCTGCCGGTACCCATGGCGATGCTCAGGTCGGCTTGGGCAAGGGCGGCGCTGTCGTTGATGCCATCGCCCACCATGGCCACTTTCCGGCCTTCGCTTTGCAAACGGCTGATGAAGGCGGCCTTGTCCTGAGGCAGTACGCCTGCCTGGTAGTGGGCGATACCTGCCTTGCCGGCAATCTCCCGGGCGGTGGCTTCGTTGTCACCGGTCAGCATGTAGACCTCGATTCCGGCAGACTGCAATTCGCTTACCGCCCGGATGGAAGTTTCCTTGATGCGGTCGGTGATGCCGGCTATGGCTAATGCCTTTTCTTCATCTGCCAGCCAGATGACCGTCTGCGCGTCTGCCGTCAACCGGTCGGCTTCGCGGGTCAGGGTGGGGGAGACGGATATTCCGTTTTCTTCCAGCAATTTCCAGTTGCCGGCATAATAGGTATGTCCGTGCCACTCGCCTGTCACACCTCTGCCCGTGATGCTCCGGAAGTTGCTGATGTCTACATGTTGCGCTTTCTCCAGATGGCGCACTACGGCATCGGCAAGCGGATGCTCGGACAACTTCTCCAGACTGTAGAAGATGTTTGCCGCATCTTCCGTCTGTACGTCCCATACCAGTTCGCTGACTACCGGCTTGCCTTCGGTCACCGTGCCCGTTTTGTCCAGTACCACGGTGTCTATCTTCTTCGCCGTCTCCAGGCTTTCGGCATCTTTTATCAGAATCCCCCGCTCGGCGCCTTTGCCGATGCCCACCATGATGGCGGTGGGGGTGGCGAGTCCCAAGGCACAGGGGCAGGCGATGATAAGTACCGTGACCATTGCCAGCAATCCATGTGTGAATCCGCCCGTTCCGTCCAGCAGCATCCAGGTGGCAAACGATAGAACGGCAATACCGATGATTGTCGGCACGAAGATTCCCGCAATCTTATCTACCAACTGCTGCACCGGCGCCTTGCTGCCTTGCGCGTCCTGTACCATGTGGATAATCTTGGCGAGCAACGTGTCCGTGCCCACCTTTTCGGCACTGAACAGGAAACTTCCCTTCTGGTTGATGGTTCCGGCGAAGACCTTGGCGTCCTTCTGCTTGGCCACTGCCACGGGTTCGCCGCTCAACATGCTTTCGTCCACATACGAAGACCCTTCCGTCACAATGCCGTCCACCGCAATCCGCTCTCCCGGTTTCACCAGGATAATGTCTCCCGGCCGTATCTTCTCTATCGCAACCTCCCTTTCTTCTCTGACTTTGCCTTCTTCTATCTCTCCCCCCTTTTCATTTTTCATTTTTCCCTTTTCATTAACCACTACTGTCACCGTCTTCGGCTGTAGCCCCATCAGTTTCTTGATGGCGGACGACGTATTCCCCTTTGCCTTTTCCTCCAAGAGACGTCCCAGCAGGATAAAGGCAATGATGACACTTGCCGCCTCGAAATAGACATGCGGATGGATGCCCCGCGACAGCCAGAACTCGGGAAACAGCATGTTGAATAGGCTGAACACATAAGCGATGCCCGTACTGATGGCTACCAGTGTGTCCATATTGGCGCTGCCATGCCGCAACTGCTTCCAGGCGTTGACGAAGAAACTCCGTCCCAGCCAGAAGACCACCGGTGTGGAGAGCAACCACATAATGAGGTTCACATAAGGCATATCCATGAGAAACATGCCGATAATCACCACCGGTATGGACAGGATAATGGCCCAGGTGGTGCGGAACTTCAGTGCGCTGAACTTCCGGTCGTGTGCCTGCTCCGCCTCTTCCAGTGTATTTTTGTCTTTCTGCACCAGCAGGTCATACCCCGCTGCCTGCACCGCCTTCTGCAAGGCTTCGGGCGAAGATTGCGACGGGTCGTATTCCACCGTAGCCATGCCCGAGGCATAGTTGACGGATGCTTTCTCCACTCCCGGTTGGTGGTTCAGGGTTTTGTCTATTCTTGCGGCACACGAGGCGCAGCTCATACCTGTTACGGGAAATGTTTCTTGAATGGTGTTCTTGTCTGCCATATTGCTCTTTTATTTATCTTGTTTTAAGTTATCAGTTATCTAAACAGAACGTGATAATAGCTGTCTCTTATACACATCTGACGCTGCCGACGAAGCTAGAAGTGTAG
>ENA-OYYE01000454-OYYE01000454.1-human-gut-metagenome-genome-assembly--contig:-NODE-454-length-21162-cov-7.832804_pt1 | contig 21162 bp, 24 predicted proteins | sample MGYA00243244_ERZ653437 | MGnify/ENA primary metagenome ERZ653437 (study PRJEB26926, sample SAMN06165130) | human gut metagenome | biome: ENVO:00009003; feature: ENVO:2100002; material: ENVO:00002003...
CTGCGATCAAGCCCTGGAGGATTCGAAGGGAGCTGGCCGTATAGGACTTACCCGTATTTGCGGGTGCAAAGGTAGGCAAAATTCTGATATCTGCAATACCCTGACCTAACTTTTTTCAACTTTAACAAGCAGACCACACCTTACAAACAATATTATTTATAACTTTGCGCCATATTTCTTAAGAAAATGGCAGAAAATAGAGGTTACATGCAATACGCTATGCTGTTCGGCACTTACATGGGAGGATATTGGATATTGAAGTTCATTCTCTTTCCGCTGGGACTTGCCATGCCGTTGCTTTCTTTCCTGTATATAGGACTTACGATTTGCGTACCCCTGCTGGGCTACTTTTACGCCCGGATGTACCGAAACATGGTTTGCGGAGGAAGCATCAGCTTCATAAACGCATGGGTGTTCACCGTATTTATGTATATGTTTGCCGCCATGCTGACGGCGGTGGCCCACTACGTTTACTTCCGGTTCATCGACCAGGGCTTTGTGCTCGACACGTGCGAAGCGCAGATACAGATGCTTGCCCAAAGCGGCACTCCGGAATTTGAGAACTATGCCGGAATGCTACGCGAAAACCTTTCAATGGCACGCGCCGTTACTCCCATCGAAATCACCATGCAGGTGATGTCGTGGAATGTGTTCTGCGGTGCTTTGCTCGCCATCCCCACCGCCCTGTTCGTGAGACGTAGCAAGAAAAGTGACATTACTAACCCAAACTTCTAATAAAATAAGTTCAGATGGATATTTCTGTTGTCATACCTTTATATAATGAAGAAGAATCGCTTCCCGAACTCTTTGCCTGGATTCAACGGGTGATGGACGCCAACGGCTATTCTTACGAAATAATCTTCGTCAACGACGGTAGCACCGACCGCTCCTGGCAAATCATCGAGGAGCTGAAAGCGCAACACGACGTGGTGCACGGCATCAAATTCCGGCGCAACTACGGCAAGTCGCCCGCGTTGTATTGCGGTTTCGAGCAGGCGCAGGGCGATGTCGTCATTACCATGGATGCCGACTTGCAAGATAGTCCCGACGAGATACCGGAACTCTACCGGATGATTACGAAAGACGGCTACGACCTCGTCTCGGGCTGGAAGAAGAAACGATACGACCCCCTTTCGAAGACGCTCCCGACCAAGCTCTTCAACGCCACCGCCCGCAAGGTATCGGGCATACGCAACCTGCACGACTTCAATTGCGGGTTGAAAGCCTATCGCAAAGAGGTGGTGAAGAACATCGAGGTGTACGGAGAAATGCACCGCTACATCCCCTACTTAGCCAAGAACGCCGGCTTCAAGAAAATAGCCGAAAAAGAGGTGCACCACCAGGCGCGAAAGTTCGGCAAGACCAAGTTCGGCGGATGGAACCGCTTCTTCAACGGATATCTGGACCTGATATCGCTCTGGTTCCTATCCACTTTCGGCATCAAGCCCATGCACTTCTTCGGCCTGCTGGGGTCGCTGATGTTCATCTTCGGCTTTATCGCGGTGGTCATTGTGGGGGCAAGCAAGATTTACTCCATGAATCACGGAATGCCCTACCGGTTGGTGACGGACTCCCCCTACTTCTACCTCTCGCTCACGTCGATGATTATCGGTACACAATTGTTTGTCGCCGGCTTCCTGGGCGAACTCATCTCGCGCAACGCGCCCGAACGAAATAAATATCAAATAGAGAAAATTGTATAACCATGAAAATATTAGTCAAACTTATCATATTCGGAGTCATCCTCTATTCCATCCTCAGCATCGCCACCGCCTGTTCGGAAGAAGCGGATTGCTCGTTGGCGGCAAGGCCCATGATGAATTGCAACCTCTTCACCATAGACCCCGAAACGCAAAGGGTGGACAAAGATACGCTCGACTCCCTGACCATCACCTCGCCCGAAGCCGACTCCATCATCCTGAACAACATGAAGGAAGTGAAGAAGTTGTCGTTGCCATTGCGCTACACCGAAGACTCTACGGTGATGATATTCCATTATAGCAAGACGTTGAGGGATACGGTCATCATCCATCAGGTAAATACCCCCTACTTCCTATCGATGGATTGCGGGTATCAGATGAAGCAATCTATCGAGGCGGTCAGCTACACCCGCCACTATCTGGACTCTATCCATATTTCTAACCCCGAAGCCGGTATCTATGAAAGAGAGAATCTTATGCTATTCTATTAGTCTGGCGCTATGCATCTTGTGCGCGCTTCCGCTGGGGGCGCAGAACAAGAACACCTCCTCGCCCCCTCCGGGCGCTACGCCCAAGAAGGAGAAGAAAGATGCGGCGGAGGAGGTGCACGTCCCCTTGTACAACGGCGTTTCGTTAGGTATCGACCTCTGGGGACCGGGAAGCAAGTTATTGGGAAGCGATTTCTTCAGCACCGAAGTAGTGGTAGACGTGAACCTCAAAAACCGCTTCTTCCCGACGGTGGAATTGGGCTACGGCTCCACCGACACCTGGGGAGAAAAGGGGATACACTATAAGACGAACGCTCCCTATTTCCGCTTCGGAATGGATTATAACGCGTTATACAAGAAGCAGCACGGCAATATGATTCTGGTCGGTCTGAGGTACGGGGCGACGAGCTTCAAGTACGATGTGGAAGCGCTTGCCGTCACCGACCCTATCTACGGAGGGGCGATAAACAACCCCAACCTTATCGACGGAGTGTGGGGCGGTAGTCCGCCTTCCAGCTTCAAAGGGATGAAAGGGTCGATGCAATGGCTGGAATTCTGCGCCGGCATACGGGCACACATCTGGAAAGACTTGTACATGGGTTGGGCCATCCGCTTCAAGTTCCGCATGTCTTCCTCGGGAGGCGAGAACGGCGACCCGTGGTACGTACCGGGATATGGGAAATTCGGTAGCAACACCATGGGAGTGACCTATACGATTACCTACAAGCTACCCTTTTAAAAATAAGGCATACACGACATGACAAACTTAGAAATCTGGTTGCTGGCCATCGGACTTGCGATGGATTGCTTCGCCATCTCCATAGCCAGCGGCATCATACTGAAACGCGTACGGCTACGCCCGATGCTGACGATGGCTTTCTTCTTCGGACTTTTCCAGGGATTGATGCCGTTGTTGGGATGGAGGTTTGCCAATGCGTTCAGTAGCATGATAGAGAGTTTCGACCACTGGATAGCCTTTTTCATATTGGCATTTCTGGGCGGCCGGATGATTGTAGAGTCTTTTAAAGAAGAAGATTGCCGGCACGAGTACGACCCTACGCGCCTCAAGGTGATACTGGCATTAGCGGTCGCCACCAGCATCGACGCGTTGGCGGTGGGCATTTCATTCGCCCTGTTGGGCTTCCGCCAATTATCGGACGTGCTTCCGTCGATAGGCATTATCGGGTTGGTATCGTTCGTGCTCACCTTGGCGGGATTGGTGATAGGCATCCGCTTCGGGTGCGGCATTGCCCGCAAGCTACGGGCGGAGCTATGGGGCGGGATTATACTCGTGCTTATCGGCGTGAAGATATTGATAGAACATTTATTCTTCGGTTGATTCCTTTTTTGATACAATAAGTAAGATTATGGATAAGAAAGTACAACGCAACTTTTTATGGATTGCCCTGCTCTTGCTCGGCACCATCTGGATAGTGGCACGCCACAACCGCCCGGAGGACTACCGGACCGCCGGCGGACTGATATTCGGCACCGTCTACAAAATCACCTACCAGCACGGCACGGACCTGAAGGAGGAGATTGAGGCGGAGTTGAAGCGCTTCGACGGTTCGCTCTCGCCCTTCAACGATACGGCGACGATTACGCGCGTCAACCTGAACGAGGATTTCATCCCCGACACGTTGTTCACCCGCGTCTTCCGGCGGAGCATGGAGATATCCCGCGAGACGGACGGAGCATTCGATATTACGGTGGCGCCATTGGCGAACGCGTGGGGGTTCGGCTTCAAGAAAGGGGCATTCCCCGACTCGGCGATGATAGATAGCCTGTTGCGCTTTACGGGTTACGACAAGGTGTCGTTGTCCGCCGAAGGCAAGGTGGTGAAGCAAGACCCGCGCATCTTGTTGTCGTGTAGCGCCGTGGCAAAAGGCTATGCGGTGGATGTCATCGCCCAATTGCTGGAAAGGAAAGGGGTACGCAACTTCATGGTGGATATTGGTGGCGAAATGGTGATGCGTGGCGAGAATCCCCAACGGGGCTTGTGGCGCATCGGCATCAACAAGCCGGTGGACGATTCGCTTGCCGTGAACCAGGAATTGCAAACGGTGTTGCAACTCACGGACGTGGGCATTGCCACGTCGGGCAATTATCGCAACTATTACTATAAGGACGGAAAGAAGTATGCCCACACCATCGACCCCCGCACGGGATATCCGGTGCAACACAACATCTTGTCCGCCACGGTGATTGCCCCCGATTGCATGAGCGCCGACGCCTACGCCACCGCCTTCATGGTGATGGGGCTAAAAGAGGCGGAGCGCTTTGCCGATGCGCATCCCGACATCGAGGCGTGCTTTATCTATACGGACGAGAAGGGAGAATACCGCACGTTCTACACCCGGGGGATGGATAAATTCCGGAATAAGAATTGATGAGACTATTGAAAGATTGAACACAAAGACACAGAGACACAGAGGTCTTATTTTCAATGTTTTAATTCTCTGTGTCTCTGTGTTCAATTTATTTATAAAACACGAAATAAACCGCCAACACCAAGCAGACGAAGGCGGCAAAGTGATTCCAGTGCAAAGTCTCGCCCTTGAACAATACGGTGGTGAATATGGTAAAGATTATCAAGGTCACCACCTCTTGTATCACTTTCAATTGCATCAGAGAAAACGGCCCTCCATTGCCGATAAAACCGATACGGTTCGCCGGGATTTGAAATGAATACTCCGCGAGAGCGATTCCCCACGAAAACAGGATTACCGCATAGAGCGGCCAATTGGAGATGACTTTCATCTCTTGCAACTTCAGGTGTCCGTACCATGCAAAGGTCATGAAGATGTTGGACACGATGAGGAGTAAAATAGTGTAAAATGCTTTCATATTCTTTAATGTGCTAATGTGCTAATATGCTAATGGGCTAATGGGCTAATGGGTTAATGGGCTAATGGGCTAATGGAGGAGTGCCCGGGTAACAACTCTTCTTGTACATTCCCCATACTTCCCCACAAACTATACCGCGCCTCGGGGTTCATTTCTTCCAGCTTTCTCAACACCTCCTTCATCCCGCTCCGACCCGATTCCTCCTCATAGGGGCAATTCTTCACCTGCTTCCGATACCCTCTCACTTTCGCCAATTCCAGCAAGTCCGCCTCGTGCACCAGGCACATGGGACGAATAATCGTCATATCGAACTTCTTCATCACCAACCGGGGCGGCATCGTCCCGAACGCACCCTGATAGGTCATATTCATCAACAACGTCTCCAGAATATCATCCATGTGGTGCCCCAACGCAATCTTATTGCATCCCTGCTCCTTCGCCACCGTGAACAAGGCTTTCCGACGGTTCCACGAACACAAGAAACACGGTGACTTCCGCCGGTCCGTACTTGCATCAAACTCCGTCTCGTACACCGAAAACGGCACGCCCCATTCTTCCGACACCCGACGCAAATATTCCACATCGCTCTGATACGGGATATTCCTCATCACCACATGCACCGCCCGCACCGAAAACTTCGGCTTGAAAATCCGGGACCGCCTTGCCAGCAACTCCAGCAATGCCAACGAATCCTTGCCGCCCGAAAGCCCAATCAGGATTCGGTCGCCCTCCTCTATCAGACCGTATTGCACCACCCCCTTGGCAAAACGCCGGTTGATGCGACGCATCAAACTATCTTCTTCCGTCATACGCGTACTCATGTTCATTATAAATTCGGGTGCAAAAGTAACAGAAAAGAACCAATTAAAGAAGAATTAACATAAATAGAATAATGGAATGCACCTTTATTCCCACTTTAATTTGTATTTTTGGAGTTCTTAAAAAGCAACAGACTTATGAAAAGATATATTCTTTCACTCGCATTCATCCTTCTTGCCCTCGGACTTCAGGCGCAAACCCTTGCGCAAGCCAAGAGCCTCTACGACAAGGGACAATACGAACAGGCCTTGCCGGCTTTCCGCAAATTCGTGAAATCGTCCCCCTCCAACGGCAATTACAACTTATGGTACGGCGTCTGCCTACTCCGGACAAACGACCCGGACGAAGCCGTGAAGTACCTCGAAAACGCCGTCAAACGCCGCACCCCAAGCGGACAATTCTATTTGGCGCAAGCCTATAACGAGGTCTACCGCTTTGAAGACGCCGCCGAAACCCTCGAAGACTATATCGCCGACCTCCAGAAGCGGAAGCGCTCCACCACGGAAGCCGAACAACTTCTGGAGAAAGTACGCTCCAATCTCCGGATGCTGAAAGGCGTGGAGGAAGTATGTTTCATCGATAGCTTCGTAGTGGACAAGGCCGACCTGCTCAAAGCCTACAAAATCAGTCCCGAAGCCGGAAAGATAGCCCCCTACGACCACTTTTTCGGCAACACCCGTCCCGGAAACGGAGGAACCGTCTACGAAAACGAGATAGGCAACAAAGTCTATTTTAGCGAAATGCAAAAAGATAGTACCCTCAGCCTGCTCTCCAGCAACAAGATGATGGGCGAATGGGGACAAGGACACCTGCTTCCCGGAAGCATCAACGAATCGATGAACGCCGACTACCCCTTTGTGATGGCGGACGGCGTCACCATCTACTATGCCGCCGACGGAGCCGGTTCGATGGGAGGCTACGACATCTTCGTCACCCGCTACAACACCAATACCGACGCCTACCTGACACCGGAGAACGTGGGAATGCCTTTCAACTCGCCCTACAACGACTACCTCTACGTGGTGGACGAGTACAACAACCTCGGTTGGTTCGCCTCCGACCGCTATCAGCCCGAAGGCAAAGTCTGCGTCTACGTCTTCATCCCCAACACCACCAAGCAGGTGTACAACTACGAGGGGATGGACCGGGCGAGGCTCATTTCCCTGGCGCGGCTCCACGCCATCCGGGATACATGGTTCGACTCCAAACTCGTGGCAGATGCCCGCCAACGCCTGCAAGAGGCCATTCACGAGAAACCTCGGGTGGAAAAGCATAAAGAATTCGAGTTCGTCATCGACGACAATCACGTCTACTACGAAGCCAGCGACTTCCGCTCTCCGCAAGCCAAGGCGCTTTTCAAGAAGTACCGCCAGACGGAAGAAAGTTACCGCCAGCAACGGGCGAAACTTGAAAACCTGCGCAACGAGTATGCCCGTGCCGGCCAGACGAACAAGACCCGCATGGCACCCGCCATCCTCGACCTGGAGAAACGTGTGCAACAATTGGAAACGGAAATAGAACAGGCCGCCATCCAAGTGAGGCGACTGGAAAAACAAACTTAAAAAAAACTCAACCCCATGGATATACTCATCATTTCAGTACTCATCATCGCCGCCGTCGTCCTACTCATCATAGAGTTGTTCGTCATTCCCGGCATCAGCATCGCCGGATTTCTGGCAGGTGCCTGCATCATTTATGCCAACTACTACGCCTTCGCGTATATGGGGCCCGTGGCGGGATTCATCACGCTTACCATATCGGCGATAGCGTGCGTAGGCTCGCTCGTGTGGTTCATGCGCTCGAAGACGCTGGACAAGATTGCGCTAAAAAAGAACATCACCTCCAAAGTAGACCGTAGCGCGGAAGACCGTGTGAAGGTGGGCGACACCGGACATGCCACCACCCGCCTGGCACTGATAGGCTATGCCGAAATAAACGGCGACATCGTGGAAGTGAAATCCAACGACGGCTTTCTGAACGAAAAGACGCCGATAGTTGTTACCCGTATAACGGACGGAGTGATTCTCGTAGAGAGGCTTAAGAAGCCTGAAGGAGAAGAAAAGAAATAGCATTTTAATCATTCATAATATTAACCCATAAACTCATTTTCATGGAACCAAGCACTATGTATCTCACCGTCTTCCTTGTGATAGGCGGAATCATTTTCCTGGTACTGTTTTTCCATTACGTACCGTTTTTCCTATGGTTGTCCGCCAAAGTATCGGGCGTCAACATCTCGTTGGTACAACTCTTTCTGATGCGCATCCGAAATGTTCCGCCCTATATCATTGTGCCGGGACTGATTGAAGCCCACAAAGCAGGGTTGAGCAACATCACCCGCGACGAGCTGGAAGCCCACTACCTGGCGGGCGGACACGTGGAGAAAGTGGTCCACGCATTGGTTTCCGCCTCGAAAGCCAATATCGAGCTACCCTTCCAGATGGCCACCGCTATCGACCTGGCAGGACGCGACGTCTTCGAAGCCGTACAAATGTCCGTCAACCCGAAGGTTATCGACACGCCTCCCGTGACGGCCGTTGCCAAAGACGGTATCCAGTTGATAGCCAAAGCCCGTGTAACGGTACGTGCCAATATCCGCCAGTTGGTGGGTGGTGCCGGAGAAGACACCATCCTGGCACGTGTGGGAGAAGGCATCGTCTCGTCCATCGGTTCTTCCGAAAACCACAAGTCGGTGCTGGAGAATCCCGATTCCATCTCCAAGCTGGTGCTCCGCAAGGGGCTGGATGCAGGCACGGCATTTGAAATCCTATCCATCGATATCGCAGACATCGACATAGGCAAGAACATCGGCGCCGCCCTGCAAATAGACCAGGCAAACGCCGACAAAAACATCGCCCAGGCAAAAGCCGAAGAGCGTCGTGCCATGGCCGTTGCCAGCGAGCAAGAGATGAAGGCGAAAGCCCAGGAAGCGCGTGCCAAGGTGATAGAAGCCGAAGCCGAAGTGCCCAAAGCCATGGCCGAAGCCTTCCGTAGCGGAAATCTAGGCATCATGGATTACTACCGGATGAAGAACATCGAAGCAGACACCTCGATGCGCGAAAACATAGCCAAGCCGGCTACGGGAATGTCCAATCAGCCCTTGAGCAAATAAATGAGTTTTTGAGTTGATGAGTTTTTATACTTTCAACTCACGAACTCAAAAACTTAAAAACTCATCAACTCACAAACTTAAAAACTCATTAACTATGAAATATTTTGCATCTTCCGAACTGATTATCAATGAAGACGGTTCAGTATTCCATCTTCACGTCAAGCCCGAATGGTTGGCAGACAAAGTGATATTAGTGGGCGACCCGGGCCGTGTGGCATTGGTAGCTTCCCACTTCGAGAACAAAGAATGTGAGGTAGAAAGCCGCGAGTTTAAAACCATTACCGGCACCTACCAGGGCAAACGCATCACGGTGGTTTCCACCGGCATCGGGTGCGACAACATCGACATCGTGATGAACGAGCTGGACGCCTTGGCCAATATCGACTTCCAGACACGCGAAGAAAAGCCCCAGCCGCGCCGCCTGGAGTTGGTGCGCATCGGCACTTGTGGAGGCTTGCAACCCTACACGCCGGTAGGCACATTCGTATGTTCGGAAAAGTCCATCGGTTTCGACGGACTTCTGAACTTCTACGCAGGGCGCAATTCCGTGTGCGATTTGCCCTTCGAGCGTGCCTTCCTCAACCACATGGGGTGGTCGGGCAACATGTGTGCCCCGGCTCCCTACGTCATCGACGCAGATGCCGAACTGATAGCGCGCATCGCCCAAGACGACATGGTGCGCGGCGTGACGATTGCCGCCGGAGGCTTCTTCGGTCCCCAGGGGCGTGAGTTGCGGGTTCCGTTGGCCGACCCACGCCAGAACGAGAAGATTGAGAAGTTCGAGTACAACGGCTACCGGATAACGAACTTCGAGATGGAAAGTTCCGCCCTTGCCGGCCTCAGCCGTCTGATGGGTCACAAAGCAATGACCGTCTGCATGGTGATAGCCAACCGCCTGATAAAGGAAGCGAATACCGGCTATAAGAACACCATCGATACGCTGATTCAGAAGGTGCTGGAGAGGATATAAGGAAGATAGGAGGAGTTATCACTTCGTTAGGAGTTAAAGGAGTTAAAGCTCAATACTCTTACTTATAAATAGGGATGTTTATCAGTACAAATATAAAGTGGACTATCGAGCTTTAACTCCTCTAACTCCTTTAACTCCTAACGAAGTGATAACTCCTATCTCCTTTACCTCCTCCCCTCAATACCCCACCGTAAACCTCTCCCTATGATGTCCCGGCCTTTCCAGTTCGTCCACCATCGCCACGGCATAATCCTCCACCGAGATGTGGCTATTCCCCACCAAGTCATTGACCGTATCATCCTTTCCCAGGCGATACCTGCCCGTGCGCACGCCCGGCTCCATATCCGGTGCGGGCGAGAGAAACACCCAGTCCACCTCCTTCTCCTTCCTTAGAAAGTTCAGGTAAAAGTCGCTTAGCGCACGGATGCCCGGCATCAGCTCATCCGGCACCTCGCCCGAATCCACCAAGCGCACCCCCGGGGCGATGAACAACGAGCCTGCCCCGCCCACCATCAGAAAACGCTCCACACCCGCCTTCTTCACTCCATCGATAATGGTGAGATAGATTTCAATCGCCTTGTCATACATATCCGGATTGTCCCATCCGGGATTGAAAGCATTTATCACCGCATCCGCACCCCGGCACACTTCCTCCATCTCGTCCAGAGACGATACGTCCGCCCGCTTCAGCGTGAGGTATTCATGCTCCCTTTCTATATTCTCGGGATGGCGCACCACCGCCGTGACGCGATGTTCACGGTTGAGCGCCTCGTTCAGGATGGCCGACCCCACAAATCCATCAGCTCCTATCAATACTATCTTTTTCATGCATCAATCTGTTTTGAAACGTTTATACTACTGCCCTCATTGTCAGAATACAACACCCCCGGGGGCGAAATTGTTGTGGGTGGTGGGAGGGGGAGAGGAGTTAAAGGAGTTAGAGGAGTTATCGCTTCGCTCAGGAGTTAAAGCTCGATAGTCTTGTCAATCATAAGCAGGAGTATTGAGCTTTAACTCCTTTAACTTCTCTAACTCCTTTAACTCCTCTTCTCTCCCTCCTTTAACTCCTCTTCCCTCCTTCTCTCTCAAACTTCTTCCCCCTCCCCTACCCATATTTCTTCCAAAAGTCCTATCTTTGTGGCTCTTAAAGCAAAAAGACAATGAATCAAGATACCATTTGTGCCATCGCCACCGCCCAGGGAGGCGCCATCGGATGCATCCGCGTTTCCGGCCCCGAAGCCATCGCCATCACTTCGCGCATCTTCACCCCCGCCACGGCGGGCAAGAGGCTGGAAGATTGCAAGCCCTATACCCTCACTTTCGGCCGGATTTATGAAGACAACGAGATAGTGGACGAAGTGCTCGTCGGCCTGTTCCGCGCCCCCCACTCCTACACGGGCGAGGACAGCACCGAAATTACCTGCCACGGCTCCGCCTATATCCTACAAAAAGTGTTGCAACTACTCATCCACCACGGATGCCGCCTCGCCCACCCCGGCGAATACACCCAGCGCGCCTTCCTGGCGGGCAAGATGGACCTGAGCCAGGCAGAAGCCGTGGCCGACCTCATCGCCTCGTCCTCCGCCGCCACCCACCGCCTGGCGATGAACCAGATGCGGGGCGGGTTCAGCCGCCAACTGGCCGCACTTCGCGACCGCCTGTTGCACTTCACCTCCCTCATCGAACTGGAGCTGGACTTTAGCGACCACGAAGAGCTGGAATTTGCCGACCGTAACGAACTTTGCCGGTTGGCCGAAGACATCGAGACGGTCATTTCCCGGTTAGCGGACTCGTTCAGCGTGGGCAACGCCCTGAAGAACGGCGTCCCGGTGGCCATCATCGGCGAGACGAACGCCGGAAAATCCACGCTACTGAACGTGTTGCTCAACGAAGAGAAAGCGATTGTGAGCGACATCCACGGCACCACCCGCGACGTCATCGAAGATACCGTCAGCCTGGGCGGCATCACCTTCCGCTTCATCGACACCGCCGGCATCCGCGACACCACCGACACCATCGAGAGCCTGGGCATCGAGCGCACCTTCCGGAAACTGGACCAGGCGGACATCGTGCTATGGCTCATCGACGCCACCGACGCCGCCAACCAGATAGCCCAATTATCCGCCCGCATCCTCCCCCGTTGCCGGGAGAAACAACTCATCCTGGTCTTCAACAAATCCGACCTCATCCCCCCCGCAGGGCGTGAGGCGCTCGCCTCCCTCCTCCCTTCCATGCCCTGCGCCCTGCCCCGGAAGTGCGCGTCTATCTTCATCTCGGCCAAGGAGCGGCTCGCCACCGACCGGCTTCAACAACTCTTAATCGACGCCGCCCACCTGCCCGCCATCACCCAAAACGATGTCATCGTCACCAACGTGCGCCATTACGAAGCCCTCGCCCGCGCCCTGGATGCCATCCGCCGCGTCCGCGAAGGCCTCGCCGCCAACCTCTCCGGCGACTTCCTCTCGCAAGACATCCGCGAATGCATCTTCCATCTGAGCGACATAGCAGGAGAGGTGACCAATGACATGGTGCTGGAGAATATTTTCAAGCACTTCTGTATCGGCAAGTAAATACTTGATTATCAAATAGTTAAATTGATTATAATCGATTAATATGGCGCTCTTTACGGGCGCTTTTTTTGTTGCACAAGTATCGTTGATAATCGTTGCTAAGCCTTTTTACGCCATTTTTTGTACCTCCTGTGTACCTCACAACGAAAATCCGAGGATTATCGTTGGCAAGGTCGTGGAGAACTTTTACGCCATTTTACGGGATTTTACGGAGTTATACAAAAATATTGGAGAAATAAGGAGAAATAACATGAGTAGCAACATTGAAATCAGACGAATCTGTGCGTGGTGCAAGCAAGAATTCATTGCGCATAAAACAACTACAACCTGTTGTTCGCACAGATGTGCAAACCTTCTGTATAAACAGAAGAAACGTGAGGCTTCTATTAAGGCTAACAACCAAATTGTCGAAAAAGTCATCAAGGAGAAGCCAATTGCAAAAATCAGAGACAAGCCTATTCTTACTATCACAGAAGCTGCCACATACATTGGAGTAACCCGACCTACTCTTTATGGCTATCTGAAAAGGGGTGAACTTAAAGCCACCAGACTTGGATATAAATTTCTATTAAAAAAGGAGGATATTGATAACTTATTCAATAAACCCATAGAATTTAAGGTCCCAGTCAGAGATAAACCTTCCATTAATGATTTCTACACCACAGCTGAAGTTAAAGAAAAGTATGGCGTAAAGGATTCCTGGATATTTCACATCGCTAAGGAACATAATATTCCACGAACCTTTCACCGTGGGAAAACCTATTGGAGTAAAAAGCACTTTGATGACTACTTTGCAAAGAAAGCTCCCGATCCTGAAATCAAGGAATGGTACAGTACGCAAGACATGCAAGAGAAGTTCGGCATGACGCTGACGGCCATCTATTCTTTTGTATCAAAGAATGCCATTCCCAAAAAGAAAGTCGGCATCATGGTGTACTACTCCAAGAAACATGTGGACATTGCCAAAGGCCTCATAGCTCCCGAAGAACCTAAATACTACACCATTGCCGAAGCGATGGAGCGATTCAATCTGACACGAGACCAACTCTACCATTATGTGAAATACCATAATATTCCCCGTATCAAGGTCGGTAAATATACCAAGATCCTGCGGGCAGAGCTGGACAAGTTCTTTGAGCCTCCAAAGATAGAATGAGGCAAAAGTTATTTTCCGGTGATAAATACCACCATCATAACACCTATTTTATTTGCAACAAAAACAAGTATTAATCAAAAAACAATATAGCTATGACACTTACATGTACCAACGTAACTTTGAGACAAAAGCCATTGCGTAACGACCGCATATCTCTTTATCTGGATTATTATCCGGCCATCCGCAATCCTTACACGATGAAGATGAGTCGCCGGGAATTCCTCGGCATCTACATCTATGCCAAGCCCAAGAACGAGCAGCAAAGAATGTTCAATCAGGATATGCTGAACAAGGCAGAGGCAATCCGCTGTATCCGTGTCCAGTCGCTTATCAATGAAGAATTCGGGTTCCTGGACAAGAACAAGCAAAAGGTAGATTTCCTCGCCTACTTCCGGACAAAGGCACGGGAAAAGTATGAGAAATGGGATTGTGTTTACAACCACTTCGAGAAATTTGTCGGCGGCAAATGCACCTTTGGCGATGTCACCGTGGAACTGTGCGAGAAGTTCAGGGATTACCTGCTCAAATGCAAACAAATCAATCATCCCAATGCTTACATCTCACGCAATTCGGCAGCCGGCTATTATTCTACTTTCCGAGCTCTGCTGAAAATAGCTTATAAAGAGAAGATGCTACGTGAGAACTTGAACGACTTTTTGGAAAAGATTGAATGGAAAGAGGTCAAGAAAGAGTATCTGACACTTGATGAAGTCAAAAAACTGGCGGCTACACCATGCAAAATTCCAGTCTTGAAACAGGCATCCCTGTTTGCCTGCATGACCGGCCTCCGTATCAGTGATATTCTGAAGCTGGACTGGCGTGATTTTGAGGTTGGCCCGGATCAAGGTTACTATATCCGTATCTGCACCGAAAAGACAGAAACCGAGGCAACTCTCCCCATCAGTCAGGAAGCACTGGAGTTGTGTGGCGAATGGGGCACCGGAAAAGTATTCAAAAGCTTAACCCGCTCCATGACCCATCATCCCCTGAAACAATGGATTGCCGAAGCCAGAATCAGAAAGCACATAACCTTTCACTGCTTTAGGCATTCATACGCCGTCATCCAAATCTCTTTAGGTACAGACATTTACACAGTGTCGAAGATGCTAACGCATAAGAATGTCACCACTACTCAAATCTATGCTGATTTGGTTAATTCTAAGAAACGCGAGACGGCGAACAAGATTTCATTAAAGTAGGAAGAAACTTGTAGTAGACTGAAAAATCCATTTTCTTTGCATAAAGTACCAGTCCACTTTTATCATTAAAACAAAGAGATATGGCAAATATTACATTCAAGAAGCTTGTAGAGCAAGAATATGCTAAGTTTCGAACAGATGTGAAAGAGATTTTTTCCATAGCTGTCATTGAGACTTTTGGAAATCCGGATCATCAAGAAGAAATTATTCCGGATAATGATATAAACCTATCCTTATACAATCCTCAATGTGAAGCGCTGGCTGTATATGCTGATGGGGAGAAAGTCGGAGGTGTCGTTGTCAAGATTGGCTCTCAAGCGGGAATCAATTGGTTGGATCTGTTTTATGTTTATCCTGATAAACATGGACAGGGACTTGGACTTCAAATATGGAAAGGTCTGGAAAAAAGATACCCCAATACCAAAGCTTGGCGTCTGATAACTCCCTATTTTGAGAAGCGCAATATCCATTTTTACGTAAACAAATGTGGCTTTAAAATTGTCGAATTCTTCAATAAAGCGCATCGAGATCCTTCCATACCATCAGGTAGAAGTGATTTTCATGATGAATATTTTATATTCGAAAAAGTAATGGACTAAATCCAAAGTGAATTATAACACCTATTACAAGGCTGTTCCCATCATGTTAAATCTGTGTCAGGTTAATCAAATCTGATGCAGATTTTTATTTTAAAGCATGACAGAGTCCTCAAACCGACTTTTTTCGGTAAAAAACAAGAAATTTACAATCCGCTGGATATTAGCTATGTAATGTGATGACATCTGATGAAATCTATTGTCAAAAGACCATAGTAGGCCAATACTATTGATTTTTTGAAAAAATAATCCTATATATTTGTAGCTGAACAATTAGCAAATATCATCATGAATCAGAAAAAAGCAGAATATATAGCACTTTATTCCTTGGTGTTTGGAGTCATTCTAGTCTTTGGTATTTTAATCCGCCAATTTGTTTTATCAAAAGGTATTGATGACTTCAGTAGTACAGTTGCATTTTTTGCAACAGTTATTGTATTGACAGCACTATATGCCAGTTTGCAGATAACTTTCAATCAGTTTCTGCTGCCACGCATAGAAACTTTTCTATTTCGTTTCTCTGCTTTTCAAAAGATGAAAGATAACAATGACGCCGTTTCTGTTTCGGAAGACCTTACAATCGAAGACTCAAGCCAGGCTACTCCCAATGTCATTGACCCTGCTCCTACCACTGAAGAAACAATCTCTGAACCCTCAGAATATGAAGTTATGCGAACCAATGCTATCGCAGAAAAGAATCATGCTATTCAAACCAAATTGGAAAAGGTTCTCAACTATACGAAGCAAACAATGGTTGCCTATATGAGTGAAGAAGACCTCAACCGTCTATGTGCATACATTACAGAATATAGTACAGGCGATACCTTACAAAAGATATCGCCTGTAAAAGTTGACTCACAGCTTAAAAGCATTGATATAATGCACTTTGGTTGGAATATTGGCAAGGCTTTTGACAGGAAGCGTATTCATACTGCCACCTTCATTAAGAATGTCTTTGCTCAAGTCCTCTGTGACTTGGAAATTTCAACCATTGAGCGTAAAATGTCACACACAGAATCAAAGAATTTCATCAAGTTAAATGGGGAAATAGCATAATATTTCATACTCATACTTAACCAATATCTTTTAAGACTAATTGAATTCAATTTTAGGCACCTACATACAAGTTTACACCAACGATTTAGAGATAGAAAAATCCCCTTGTCGTAACTTATTTACAACAAGGGGATTGCTTTGTTTTTATTGTATCAATTCAACGAGATAAGATTGATGATTTTATTCCCACTATCAGCGATACTATTGATAACTACTTCATCAGTTTCAGTGATAGTTCCTACGACATTAATACCGTCCGAATATCTGAAACCGCAGAATGTAATATTAGGATTTTCAGGGCTTGCAGAAATACTTTGTATTTCATATTCCGAGACTTGAAATTGCGATTCTTGATAATCTTTCATTGCTGTTTTTGAGAACATTGTATTGTTTAGAATATACCATGCTTTGCTTGTACAGATATTTCCGATGTTCACATACTTGTCCAGTTTAACACATTGCTCTCCGTCAAATTCTAAATTTCCATTTATTACCATTGTATTACGTACATAGTTTGGTATAAATTCCCAATAAGTATCATCATTCGGTATTGTACATATTACCTTTTCTTTTAATTCATTGTTACCGATAGTCTCATACTTGATAATCTCTTTATCACGAATTGAATACAAATCACCATTGAAAATAAAGGTATAAATATCCGCAATCGGATACATTCTTCCTCCCGGACATTTTACACGACAATTTTGTTGCTGTTCCATGCCATTCCAATATACAACAAAGCCATCGTCAGTTACTGCAAAGTTATCAAAGCGTATATCATCTGGCAACAAAGCCTCGATAGTCATTGTTTCTGGCGACAACTTTAAGACCTGTTCACCGTTCAAATAACCTTTGTAATAGATATTGCCTTGTTTGTCCGTGAATATATTATCGTCTTTACTTGGTCTCGATACGTTTTCCGGAAACCTATATAATTTTTCAGTTTCTTTATTCAAGAGCATTGCGTAGTATGTATCTGCACCATGTGGCTCATTTGGTACGGAAATTATTGGAGCGTCATCACTGTGTGAATTATACCATTCTTGCATTATCCTATTTGTATCATAGTAGTCAGGGTACATCAATAACATCTTATCTGATAATTTATTGATTTCATAGATGTTCAAAACATTTGTTTTACCGTCAGAACCTGTGATTATTAATTTGGATTCATTGCCATTTTGGTCAATCTTCCACACTCCACCAAAAGTTCCAGATTCTCCAGAACGAGTATTAGTACCTTCTTTCGTATAAATCATCTTTGCATCACGAACATTTACAGAGGAAAGATGCTTGTAGATTTCATTACGGTCAAATTCTTGATAGTTTCCACTCTTTTCACAACTTGACAGCATTGTCCCAAACAGGAACAAACTTAAAACGAACGAATAACCTGTCTTCATATTATCGGTCTTTCTGCTCTTCACCAGCCCCCGAAAGAAGATATTACTTTTTAAATGCGAAAGCGTGAGGGCTGCTAACTTATTTCAACCGATAGGCGTCTGGAAATGCCGTGAACTAAAACAAGCAACAGTCCCTCACGCCATATTACATGACGCGAGAGATGCTAACTCATTCTCGTTCACCTATTAGTTTTCCAGACTTTATCGGTGAGAATCAGTTAAACACTTTCGTGTATTCTATTCTACTATGTCTGAAACCAGAGCAAATAGTCTGATTTCACTGCAAAGATACTCAATTTATCATGATTCTCAATACATAAATGCTTCAAAAATCACAGGTTAGCAAACATTAGCGGGTGTTCAACATACATCAGCAATTTATATTTTTCCGAAAAAATGAATATATCTATCTTCGGCATATAACAAATAACGAGTAATATGATAGATTTCAAATTCAAAACATTAACAGAACTAATTAAGACATTTTCTGATGAGCAGAAATGTATTGATTTTCTGGAACAAATAATATGGAATGGTACACCAGTGTCTCCATTTGATTCGACGTCTAAGGTTTATAAATGTAAGAACAATCGTTACCGTTGCAAGAATACGGGTAAGTATTTCAATATTAAGACGGGTACTATCTTCGAGAACACAAAGGTGTCACTTCAAAACTGGTTCATTGCCATTTGGATGTGTATGTCTCACAAAGGCGATCTTTCTTCTATGGAACTTCAAAGAGAACTCGGTGTAACTCAGAAAACAGCTTGGTTTATGTTGCAGCGTATCAGAAAATGTTGTGAATGTGAGAATCAATCTATACTTGACAACGAAGTGGAAATGGATGAAACTTACGTAGGTGGTAAGAACAAAAACCGACACGCAAACAAACGGATTAAAGAATGTCAGGGACGAAGCTGCAAAGGTAAAACTCCTGTATTCGGTATGATTGAGCGTAACGGTAAGGTTGTGGCTCGTGTTGTTTCCTCAACTTCTGCAAAGGAACTAATTCCAAGAGTTAATCATTTTGTTAATTCATTCGCTACTGTATACACAGATGAATGGGGTGCTTATAATGATTTGAAATATACGTATGACCATCATATCGTGCGTCATAATATCAAGGAGTATGTGAATGGTAAAGCGCATACGAACAATATAGAAAACTTCTGGGGAAACTTCAAACGTGCAATAATTGGTGTATATCGTGTCGTTTCGACACAACACCTCCAATTTTATGTGAATGAGTTCGTTTTCAGAAGAAATACTTGTAAATTTGTACCCAGCGATAGATTCTTGCATCTTATGGAGAATGTACAAGGGTATCGCATAACTTATAAAGAATTGATTGAATATGCTCGTTGTAGTTGAATATATATCGGAAATAAAAATAGAAGACACGGCAATCCCAGTCTATGTTACTGACGATAGCCGTATGTATGTCGGCATGGAGATTATGCCTTATCTGAAAACTCCACGCCAAGTAAAACAAACTATCATTACTGATAAAGATGCAAAACAGTATGATGTATATCCGATTCTTGAAGTATTCAAGTTTATAAAGAACAGAAAACTTGTCTCGTTAGACACATCATCTATCTATAAAAAACAACATACTCTTATTCCGAATAACGAAACCACTGAAAGCGAGTTTACTTTAACCATTAAAAAGATGATAATTCCGAAAAAGAAGAAGTAAAAAAACATTCTTAGATAAGTGGTATATATCCCATGAGTAATAAAAAGAAATCTTATGGGTAAACAATTCTTAACTTTATCTGAAGTACAAAATAAAATAGGTGGCAATCTTTCTGGAAATTCATTTGCTACAAAAACTCAATTATTATCCACAGGCTTGTGTGATGAAACCAAATTGATAAAGTACGATAATAATGATTTTGTTATTGATGATGATATTGTAAAGAAAGAAGTTATAACATGGAGTTATGAATTTTATACATTCCAACCAACATTAAATTTTGGTGTTAATGGTGGCTTAGGGAAAGTTACAATTATTTCAACCAAGCAAAAGAAAATTAATGGTGTTAATTCTGGAGACCCAATAAACGTTGATTATTCTCGTGATAATAACATAGAAGGTGTTAGTGGTTTGGGTGCAAATATTAGTATGTCGCGTAATAAGTCAACATCACAACGTTCAGGTTATGTAAAATTTACACAGATTGAATCAGGTAAAACGTTTAAAATCAATATTTCACAGACGGCTGCAACAAAGAATGTTATTACAGCTACTATTAAGGCATTTAGTGTGAATCAAGCACCAACAACATTATCAATATCAGCACAATATCCTGTAAAATCATCACCCATTAATGTTAGATTTAATCAAACAAATGGTACTAATGGTCCAATTTTAACATTATATCTAAATGAAACATCTAATAGTACTCTAGTTAGTGCACCTGGTGGAGTATTTTTTAATGGAACAGTCGAGTTGTTTTATATAAATTATTCTTCAGATGATAATTATGTTTACGAATTGGTTAAGAAAGTAGAAGCTGGTTAATATTCACCATACTATTAAGAGAATAGCCATGAAATCATTAGACATAGTCATTCAAGAGATTCGTGATAGGATTGCGAACTCTGATATTATATGGAATACGAATAGTTCCGATATTCAATCAAATGAAGTAGCAGAGATAATTTCTGATGTTACAGGTTTTAATCAGTTTGAGAACACAGAAGTCTTTAATGCTATCGTTGATAAACTTTGTAAGGAGTATGAAATAGGTATGTATCAAAACCTATCTGAATCACTCGAAACAGTGTATAAAGTTAGTAATGGCTTACTTGGAACTTCAGAGGGTTAAACGAAAACCCTCTGAAAATTCTAGTGTAAAGTTGTATGTAGGTGCCAAATTAAAAATATCAATGATAGCTTTCAAAATATAACTTTTTCCTATTCCATTTGCACCTATGATAACTGTATTATAAATCGCATTATTAAATTCAAAAATCTCGTCATTACAAAAAATCAACGATGTGGAACCTAAAATAGGATGCTTGTATAAATCTAATTTTTTCAGTCTAAAACTCATATATTTTATCAATTGAAGTTAAACGTTCTTGTCTCAGTACAAAATAATTCAATATAAATGGGAAATGCATTTTCTGCATTTATCTATGCAGCCCCTTCTATTACATTCTTCAAAGATTCTATTACATTCTTCAAAGATATTGAATATCTGTCTCTTATACACATCTCCGAGCCCACGAGAC
>ENA-OYYE01000456-OYYE01000456.1-human-gut-metagenome-genome-assembly--contig:-NODE-456-length-21111-cov-8.300342_pt1 | contig 21111 bp, 15 predicted proteins | sample MGYA00243244_ERZ653437 | MGnify/ENA primary metagenome ERZ653437 (study PRJEB26926, sample SAMN06165130) | human gut metagenome | biome: ENVO:00009003; feature: ENVO:2100002; material: ENVO:00002003...
TTCTAGCTTCGTCGGCAGCGTCAGATGTGTATAAGAGACAGGCTTTAAACTTTAAATGAATCCGCGTAATTCGCGTAATCCGCGCCTAATATTTAATTGATTATTCTTGCACCGGCTTCCAGTCGCTACACATTCCGAAGATAAATTGCCAGTCTTCGTATTGGGCAGCTTCCTTTTTGGTCAGTTGTTTAGCCCATTGCACACGTCCGTTGGCTGAAGCACCTTCTCCAGTGCTGCCAAACTCGGCATAGCGGGCTGTTTTCTCGTTCTCGGCTTTACGCCAGTTATCCCATCCCGCAGCACAGATGTGCTTTCCCAATTCGCAATCGATGAAGACGGTCGCGGCATAGGGGCGCCACGGACGGCCTAAATAAACCTTGTTCACCTCCGGAGCCGCCGTCAGCTTGCAACGGCGGAACACATATCCCACCGCAATGTTCTGGGGTGTGGAAGCTGCCGTAACATACGAATTGGATTTACTGTGAATAGTGCAACCCTCGAACAGCGCCGTAGAAGGACCGAAGATGAAGTCCGTCGTGCCTTCGATATAACAATTCAGGAAATACAGGCGGGTTCCCCGGGTTCCGGTGTAAACGGTGTCCTGGTTGCCCAGCAGGCGGCAATTGATAAATACCAACCGGTCGCCTTCGGTATGGAGCGCCACGGCTTGTCCCAGGCGGGCGGCATTATTCTCAATCGTGAGGTTTCGGAAAGTGATGTCGTTACCTTCTACTTTCAGGGTGTAGGTACGGAAAGTACCCATCTTGTTGATGTTGGCATGGTCATCATAAGTAATCACCGTGTTTTCCGCATCCTCGCCGATGAAATCGACGTTTTGAAGCCAGGAGGGGACAATCAGTTTCTCTTTATATACGCCTTTCTTGACGAATACCGTCACCTTATAGTCCATAAACGCGCGGATACCTTCCATCGCTTCCGTCAAAGTGCGGTAATCGCCTGTTCCGTCACGGGATACGATAATCGTATCTTTCCATTGTGTCTGTGCCGACAGCGGCATTGCCACGCATAGCAACGCCACTGCACAGATTGTGTATACTAATCGCTTCATCTTTATTTTTGATTAACAATGTTCTTTACTTCCTGAAGACGCTCCCACTCTAAGGAGGCAAGGATGAACGGGCCTACCGCCTTCGGGTCGTTGCTGCGGATGGTTTCGTTGATGTAGTAGTTGTAATCGCCGGAACGGTAGTTCTTTCCACCCAGTCCCGCCACGGCACATGCCCGGGTGATGGACACCACACCGTCCTTGTCTACTTCCATGAAATTGTCGAGAATACCTTTATAACCCTTGATGGCTACGTCGAGATAAGATTTATCGATATATCCCTTGCGCACCGCTTTGAACAATGCGTATACAAACATGGTGGAACAGGAAGACTCCAGATAGTTGCCCGGCTCGCCGCTCTTGTCCAGCACCTGATACCACAGTCCGGTCTTGGCATCCTGTAAGCGCTTCACCTGCGAAGCCAGTTTATTGAAGACGAGGAGCATGGAATCCCGTCCCGCCTCATGTCGGGGGATGAAGTCGAGGGCATCGACAAACGCCATGGCATACCACCCCATCGCACGTCCCCAGCTATGCAGCGACTGTCCCGTCTTGGGGTCTGCCCAACGCTCTTTGCGGCTTACGTCGCAGGCATGGCGGTATAAGTCCGTCTTGGGGTCATAGGTGTGGCGGGCGGCCATCAGGAATTGGTTGATGACGTCGGCGTAATCCTCGACCTGATTATTCCGATAGGCATATTCAGCATAGAAAGGCGCTCCCATATAGACGCCGTCCAGCCAAACCTGGTTGGGGTATATCTTTTTGTGCCAGAAACCGCCGTCGGCATTACGCGGGTGGTCGTCAAGCTGACTGCGCATCAGCGCCAGCGCCTTCTTGTATTTTTCATCCTTGGTCTGCTCGTAGATGCGGAAGATAAACTTGCCGGAGTTGATGCGGTCTAGGCTGAACTCCTCGCGTTTATACATCTTGATGGTTCCGTCGGCGTTCACCATCGTGTCGGCATACGCCAGGGCATACTCATATATCTTCTTGTCACCGTAGCGATCGTACACATCCAGCATGGACTGGAGTTCCAACCCGTGGCAATAGTCCCACTTCAGTTTCGGCTGAAAATCCAGTTGCCACGATTCCGGACAACGAATCATTTCCGATTGAACCATGCGCACCGACCAGGGCAGTTCGCTACTTACACGCTGTGCGGACATTCCCAACGGAGATGCCAGCAATAAACCAGATACAATAAATTTACAAATAGAATTCTTCTTCATGTAGTCGTTCATTAATTGGTATTAGACCTGCTTTTATTTCAGGAGACAAAAATAGCGGATTCTTCGCAAACCGGTGTGTACTTTTCAACGCAGAGGGTGTATTATTTGGTTTTCGTGTGCGGAAACGAACAATTTTGTGCACGATAACGACGTTTTTTGTGCAAAATCGTCCTTTTTACTAATAATTATGCTTTTCAAGTTTGATTAATTAATAAAAGGTCTTAATTTTGACCCCGGTTTTTATATCGTACTATTGTAAAACATAATCAATCACCAAATTAAATCACAAGAGAATGGAACAAGTTTTCGGTTATATCATCGGCTTAGGAGCAGCAGTGATGATGCCTATAATTTTTACAATTTTGGGTGTATGCATCGGCATTAAATTCAGTAAGGCGCTTAAGAGCGGCCTGTTGGTAGGTGTCGGATTCGTCGGTTTGTCGGTGGTCACCGCCTTGCTGACCAGTAGTCTGGGTCCTGCCCTGAGTCAGGTGGTAGACATATACGGACTTCAACTGAAAGTATTCGATATGGGGTGGCCCGCAGCGGCAGCCGTTGCCTACAATACTTCGGTAGGTGCATTTATTATTCCCGTCTGCCTGGGTGTGAACATCCTGATGCTATTGACAAAAACAACGCGCACGGTCAACATCGACCTTTGGAACTACTGGCATTTCGCCTTTATCGGAGCGGTGGTTTACTTTGCCACCGGCGAAAGTCTTGCATGGGGATTCTTCGCAGCCATTGTTTGCTACATCATTACCTTGATTATGGCGGACTATACGGCGGATAAGTTCCAGGGATTTTACGATAAGATGGAAGGCATCTCCATACCGCAGCCTTTCTGCGCGGGTTTTGTACCTTTCGCCATCGTCATCAATAAGGCGTTGGATATGATTCCGGGCTTCAGCAAGCTGAACATCGACGCTGAGGGCATGAAAAAGAAATTCGGTTTGCTGGGCGAGCCGTTGTTCTTAGGTATTCTGGTGGGATGCGGTATTGCGGCATTATCTTGCAGAAGCGCACAGGAATTATTAGACAAGATACCTTATATATTAGGGTTAGGCATCAAGATGGGTGCTGTGATGGAGTTGATTCCGCGTATCACCGCCTTGTTCATCGAAGGTTTGAAACCCATCTCCGACGCAACCCGCGAACTGATTGCCAAGAAGTTCAAAGGCGCTGTCGGCCTGAACATCGGTATGAGTCCCGCATTGGTTATCGGCCATCCTGCCACGTTGGTGGTATCGCTGTTGCTGATTCCCGTTACCATCCTGCTGGCGGTTATCCTGCCGGGCAATGAATTCCTCCCGCTTGCCTCTCTGGCAGGTATGTTCTATTTGTTCCCGCTGGTACTGCCCATCACGAAAGGAAATGTGGTGAAAACCTTTATCATCGGTCTGGTAGTACTGATTCTGGGCCTCTATTTCGTTACGAACCTGGCGCCTTACTTCACGCAAGCCGCCCACGATGTATACGAGAAGACTCAGGATGCAGCCGTAAACATCCCCGCAGGGTTTGAAGGCGGTGCGCTCGACTTCGCTTCCAGTCCTTTCGCATGGATTATCTTCCATCTGACTTATTCACTCAAATATATCGGTTCTGCCATATTGGTATTGTGCACGTTATTCTTAATGATACTGAACCGCCGTGCCATCATCAAATATCAAAATTCCGTTAAAGCAGAGACAAAATAACAAACTAATAAAAAAGAAACATCATGAAAAAATTAGCAATCGCCCTGATGTTGGGTACCGCCGCATTGACGGCTTCCGCCCAAGTAAATTACAAAGTACAGACTGCCTGCCATCCGTCAGACGTCAAGCACTACGATACGGAACGTCTTCGTAACGCCTTTATGATGGACAAAGTAATGGCTCCGGACGAAATCAATGTTACTTATACGCTTTACGACCGCCTGATTTACGGTGGCGCGATGCCGGTCAACAAGACGCTGAGACTGGAAGTGTTCCGCGAACTGGGTCCGGAAATCACTTACTTCCTGGAACGCCGCGAACTGGGTGTTATCAACACCGGTGGTGACGGAGTGGTTACCGTAGACGGCAAGGAATACCCCATGAAATATAAAGAAGCGCTGTATGTAGGTTGCGGCAACAAGGAAGTTACTTTCAAGAGCGTAGACGCTTCCAACCCCGCCAAGTTCTACATCAATTCGGCACCGGCTTACAAGCCATACGTGACTCAGTTGATTACTACGGACGCCAAACTTCAGAAGGCTAACCCCAAGAAATACGCTTTGGGCATCTCCGACCATTACGGTAAGATGGAAGACAGCAACGACCGCGTGGTGAACCAACTGATTGTAAAAGACGTACTGGAAAGAGTAAAAGACGGTGGTACCAACCAATTGCAGATGGGACTTACCGAACTGGCTCCGGGTTCTGTATGGAATACCATGCCTGCCCACACTCACACACGCCGCATGGAAGCTTACTACTACTTCAACGTAGAGCCGGGCAACGCCATCTGTCACCTGATGGGCGAGCCGAAGGAAGAACGCCTGATATGGTTGCACAACGAGCAAGCCATCACTTCTCCCGAATGGAGCATCCACGCTGCCGCAGGAACCAGAAACTATACCTTCATCTGGGGTATGGCCGGTGAAAACCTGAAGTACAGCGACAAGGATGAGATTAAATATACGGATATGAAATAAATCCTCCTTTATAGGCAAACAGGCATGAATTGTTCAGGTTCATGCCTGTTTTTGTCATTTTCTCCATGATTTCCACCAAATATTACACACAGGCACACCTTAAAAACGCGTATTTTTGCAACAAAATAATAAATCTATTATCATGAGTACATTTCAGAACACACTGGGCAAGATGACCAATTATCGTTGGACCATTTGTGCCATGTTATTCTTCGCGACAACAGTCAATTATCTCGACCGTCAGGTATTGTCACTTACCTGGGACGAATTCATCAAACCCGAATTCCATTGGGACGAATCACATTACGGTACCATTACAGCAGTCTTCTCCTTTGTCTATGCCGCATGTATGCTTTTCGCAGGACGGTTTGTAGACTGGTTAGGCTCTAAGAAAGGGTATTTGTGGGCTATCGGCGTATGGTCAGTAGGTGCCTGTCTCCATGCTTTTTGCGGTATCATTACCGAACATTTCGTAGGTTTGCACAGTGCTGCCGAATTGATGGGCGCTACCGGAGACGTGGTAGTGGTTATCGCCACCGTCAGCATGTATTGCTTCCTGGCAGCCCGCTGTGTGCTGGCTTTAGGAGAAGCAGGTAACTTCCCGGCAGCCATCAAGGTTACAGCCGAATACTTCCCCAAGAAAGACCGCGCTTACGCAACTTCCATTTTCAATGCCGGCGCATCCATCGGTGCATTGATTGCCCCGCTTTCCATACCTTTGCTGGCCAAAGCCTGGGGATGGGAAATGGCATTCATCGTAATTGGTGGACTGGGCTTCATCTGGATGGGATTCTGGGTATTTATGTACACCGCTCCCGCCAAGAGCAAGCACGTGAACAAGGCCGAGCTGGAATATATCGAGCAAGATAAACTGGAAGACGGCATTGCCTCTCCCGCTACTTCCGAAGATACGGAAGAAAAGAAAATGGGGTTCCTGCAATGTTTCGAATACAAGCAGACATGGGCTTTCGCTATCGGTAAGTTCATGACCGACGGTGTATGGTGGTTCTTCCTGTTCTGGACTCCGTCTTACCTGAACACCCAATTCAACATCAAAACATCCGACGGTCTGGGTATGGCGCTTATCTTTACGCTCTACGCCATCACGATGCTTTCTATCTATGGTGGCAAGATACCTACCATCATTATCAATAAGACGGGACTGAATCCGTATGCCGCCCGTATGCGTGCCATGCTCATTTTCGCATTCTTCCCTTTGCTGGTATTGCTGGCACAACCGATGGGTACGATTTCTCCCTGGTTCCCGGTCATCCTTATCGGTATCGGTGGTGCAGCCCATCAGTCATGGTCTGCCAATATCTTCTCTACCGTAGGTGACATGTTCCCCAAGACCGCTATCGCAACTGTTACCGGTATCGGCGGTATGGCAGGTGGTATCGGTTCCATGCTTCTGCAATATATAGCCGGAGAGCTCTTCGTTTATGCCGGCGAAACCAATATGACTTTCTTCGGCTTCGTAGGCAAACCTGCCGGTTACTTCGTAATCTTCTGCGTATGTGCAGTGGCTTACCTGATTGGTTGGGGCATTATGAAAGCATTGGTTCCGAAGTATAAGCCTATTGTTTTGGATTAATAATGTGCATATCAAAACTCAATATTAAAGCGTGAACACAAAGACACGGAGGCACGGAGTTCTTACAAAAAACTCTGTACCTCCGTATTTTGTATTCAAGCTACTCGATACACATACATAAGCAATCTTAAATCATTTACTTAGAATAACACTTATGCTAAAACATTTAAAACTTTTATGTATACCGTTTTTATTTCTCGCTTGCCAGTCCCCGGTCAAGAATGTTACGGTGATAATGCTGGACGACACACGGATGACCGTATGCGATGAAAGCGAAGTAAGCGAAAAGAAAGAGACGAAACTAAGCGAATTGGTGGAAGACTTTCAAGTCATTCGTTTTGAGACCAAAGATGAGGCATTCTTTAAACCATCCTGGCTCTATTTTTCAGATAATTACATCTGCGTCAGACAAGATTCCGAAGCTGTTAAGCTATTCACTAAATCAGGCCGATTCATCGCAAATATAGGCGAAATAGGGCAAGGACCGGGTGAATACAAATTCGTATATGATGTAATCATGGACGAAAAGGCCGGGAATATTTATATCACTCCCCTTGTAAGCGAAACCATATTAAAATATGATATGAATGGCAATTTCTTGAACGATATAGATTTAGGAGAGCGGATAAATAAAGGACGTTTGTTTATACAACCGGACTCTACTTTATCCATCGTTCAATTATGCTTCAAAGATATGGACGACAAATTCACAGGAGCCAATATTCCACTTTCCAATAATGACCACATCCAATATGTCTATGTAGAAGGCTTAACATCCCGCATGAGAGATGCAAACGGGATGGGAGTAGGATTTGAAAATGAAATCTGGTCTTACAGGAATACCTCTGATTTTTCATTTATGATGACACATACAGATACTCTCTACCACTATGACAACAGGAAAAATGAAATAAAGGCCTGCTTCACCATGAAAATGAATCCTGAAAAGAAAGGAGATTCTTTCTTCATTTTCAATGAATTGCCTAACCATTTTCTTGCCCTTATTATTGGAAAAAATGGAAAGACCATCATAGTAGATAAAGAAAACGAGTATGCATATGAAACTAATATAGTCAATGGCTTCATGGGAAACCTTGACGTAACTCCCAAATTCCAAGACGGCTATTATTTCGGCACTTATGAACCCTTAGCGCTAAAAGAAATGATTGAAAAACAGTTAGCCACAGGAAAGTGTCCGGAAGAACAGGCAGAGGAAATGAAAACATTCAAAGAAACACTCAAAGAAAATGATAATAACTTGCTATTATTAGGTAAACTAAAAACTGCCAAAAGGCAACAATAAAGTAACCGCAACGGCACATTTTCAAAGTCACCAATCCAGCAAAAATTCTTCCACATTCACCGGAGTGACTACTTTAAAACTAGTTCCCGGATAAGCTTCCAGAAACTGAGCGGGATATTTATACTTGGCGGCAGGGTTCCACTTGAATTCAAAAGAGGAAATCCGGCCGTCTTCTTCTTCCAAATAGTCTATTTCCTTCTGCTGCTGAGTACGCCAGAACCAATAATTACAATAGCTGTCGGAATAGGCATTCCGTTTCAAACGCTCCGAAATAATGAAGTTTTCCCACAAAGCTCCTGCTTCCTCATTCGTACGGCTTTCAAGCATAGAAAAATTAGCCAGCACCGCATTGCGGATTCCATTATCATAAAAGTAAATTTTCCGGCTTGCCTTCAATTCGTTACGCAGATTCCGGGCAAAAGAACCTAACCGGAAAATAACATAGCTTTTTTCCAGTACATCCACATATCTTTCCACCGTTTTGGTATCCAGTCCCACCAACTGCCCTATTTCGCTATACGATACTTGCGAACCGATCTGCAAAGCCAATGCCTGCAACAGCTTCATCAGTTTATCCGGTTTTCCTATCGAATCCAAAGAAAGTATATCCTTATAAAGATAGCTATCCGCCAATTCCCTCAATATTACCTTCTCGTCACCCGGATGTGTCACGACCTCAGGATAGTAACCAAACACCATCCGATGGGGAATCAGGCGTTTTTCTTCCAACAGGTTGGTATGCTCCACCATTTCTCCGAACGACAACGGATACATCTTATATTCCCGCTTTCTTCCCGTCAGTGGTTCGTTCAACTTGGATGCCAACTCAAAAGACGAACTGCCGGTGGCGATAAGCTGGGTTCCTTTCACCTGATCAGTAATGAGTTTTAATTTCAGCCCTACATCGGCAATGCGTTGCGCCTCATCAATAATGATATACTTTTTCTTGCCGATAATTGCCTTCAAACGGGTAGAAGTGACGTTAGCAAACAACTCCTGTACATCCGGATCGTCACCATTCAACCATATTACTTCTTGCGATGCTCCAAACATTTCGTGCAGCAAGGTTGATTTGCCAACTTGCCGAGGCCCCATTATGATAATGGCTTTCTCCTTGCCAACCATCTTTCCGATTTTCTGCTTCAGTGTACGTTCTATCATATCCAAAAGATTTTCTCTGATGACAAAGATACAGGAAGAAAAGCACAAAATCCACAAATCTTATAAAATTCATGGAATGAAATCCATAAATCTTATAAAATTTGTGGAGTTTGGTCGTTATTGCTACTTCTTGCAGCGCTCTTTAAGCTCTTTAAATCTCAATAAGGCTTCAATATAATAATAATCCGCATAAATAATAGCCGCATCAATCTCCGACCCTGCCGGCCAATGTCCCGTAGAATGAAGCAGAAAGGAGGGTTTGGAGTGATTGCTTTGATACTTATCGGAACTTAGGCTAATGAGCATCTTCTCCGCCGCTTTTTGATAGACAGTTCCCTTTTCCGCAGGCAGGTAAGCAGACAGTTCCAATAAGGCGGACGCTACAACAGCCGCAGCCGAGGCATCACGGGGAGCATTCGGGATGGAAGGGTCGTTGAAATCCCAGTAAGGAACATAATCTTCAGGAAGTTCTTTCAGGTATACATCCGTCACCCTCTGCACAAAGTCGAGATAACGGGAATCCTTTGTTTCCCGATAAACCACCGTATAACCATAGATAGCCCAAGCCTGGCCACGCGCCCACATACTGTTGTCAGCATAGCCCTGATGGGTCACTCCCTTAATGAAATCACCTGTCAGCGTATCATATACGGCCACATGATAGGAAGTATAATCGGGACGGAAATGATATTTCATGGTCTTATCGGCATGAGCCACAGCCATATCATACAAGTAAGGCTTGTTGCCATGCTTGGCTGCCCAGAACAACATTTCAAGATTAATCATATTATCCATGATGGTATTATGGCCACCGAACATCGCCACATTGCGCGGCCAGGAAAGGAATGTCCCCACACGCGGATTGAACAGAGTAGCCAAGGTATCAGCCGTATTCAGAATAACCTGTTTGTACTCCGGATTCCCAGTCAGGCGATACCCATTGCCATAACTGCAAAACATCAGGAAACCCAAGTCATGATCGTAAGCGGGAATTTCGGAAAGAAACTTCAATGAAGCCGTAAACAGTTCTGCCTGTTTCTTGATTTCCGGATTTTGCGTGTACTCATAATCGTACCACAGGATGCCCGGCCAAAAGCCGCCGCACCATTCTTCCTTGTCTGCTTTACGGCAGTGCCAGGTAGTGAGACTATCCATAATGTTACGCGGCATCATGGTGTAGTCAATCGTGCCATTTCCGTTTTGCCGCAGCTCCGTCAAAGTGCGGTGCACTTGTGCATCGCAATAATCCAGCGCCCGGCACACATCCAGTTCTTTCTCCACTGTGTTACATGCCGAAAGCAGGCACAGACCCACACTAACCAATAGATTTCTTGTCTTCATATATATTATAATACCTTCTTGAATAACTATATTCTTAATACGTTTAAAGGAAGAATCACACCTAACCTATCACAATATTTTTCCTTTGTAGCGCTGATATTTTTGGGCGTCCTCCTTGCCAATCGGCACAAAACGGACAGCCGCACCGCCACCGGGCTTCAAGTCGAACTTCATGGTCATGGAGGAGTTTACCAGCAAATAGCTGCATTTCACCTGTGTACGCGTCTTTACCTTCTCTCCCCCATCGGTATAAATAGAAGCGAGATAGGTCTTGTCTTTATCTAAGAAAGAGAGCGGAACCTCCTCTTTAGAGCCTTCATTATTGGTCATCGCCCCTACGAACCATTCCTGCCCCTTGCGGCGTGCCATCGTCACATTCTTGCCTGGAGCGCCATCCAGCACTTTCGATTCATCGAATACGGTTTGCAGATTCTCAAACCATTCCATCTCCGGCTCTCCCTTATAGAAAGAGGGCTTATCATACCAGAAGATGGTTTGCAACGGACTGTAGAAGATAAGCGAAGCCGCCAGTTGGTGGGCATGGGTGGTTTTCAGCCGTTTGTCGAAATAGCAGATGGTATAATCCGCCGCACCGTTAATCATGCGCGTAAAGGGCAAGGTCACATTGTGCGTGGCATCCGGAAATTCTTCGTTCCCGCAAATGCCTTCCTGTGTCAGCAGGTTCGGATAGGTACGGCTGAAACCGGAGGGACGGAACTCGTCATGGATGTTCATCATCAAGTGATTCTCCGCTGCCAGGCGCACCAAATCGTGCAGCCAGGTTGCCCAACGATGACTGGCATACTGTACAAAACCCGATTTCACACCCACAATCCCCCATTGGCGCAACAAGGGAAAAAGTTCCCTTGCCTGCTTCATCAAGGCATGTTGATTGACGTACACCCAAATCCCCACTCCTTTCTGCTTCCCATAAGCAACGACGCGCGGCATATCCAGTTTATCCACTACTTTCGTCGCGTCTCCATCGTGCGAGGTGCAAGGAAGATACCACAGCCAGTCGAAAAGCATGTAAGGTATCCGATGCGCCGCACAAAAGTCAATCGTAGCCATAGCTCCCTCGGTGGTGATGGTAGTCTCCCGCATAATCTTTCCGGGCTTCACCCAGCAGGCAGCATCCGCTATTTCGCAAGGCGGATTCAGATTCTCGATGATAGCATTGCGTTCCAACAGTTCTCCGGGCTTGTCGGCAGCCATAATGATTTTCCAGGGAGTGGCGTAATAGGTTACGACGTCCACCGGACTGTACATGACGGAAGTTAACGTATTCTCCTTAACATCAGAAGCCAGGTACTTCGTGAGACACCAGTCATCCACATCGGCATCCGTCAGCGCAGCCCATACACCGTTGGGCAATTCCACGGTAAGCGCACGTTCCACCGGACGCTTTATGTCACCGATTGCCAGACGCTCAAAGCGGGCCTGTGCCCATTGTTCCGTCCACGCCATCGTGCCGGAAGGGAAGGTATATTCCGTTAAGTCCCCTACTATTTTGTGAAAGATAGCCTTGGGATGTTCCGGAAGAAAGTAACGGAAAGCAATGCCTTCATCATACGCACGCACTTCGATATGGAGGCGATAGCCCGAACCATCCTTTTTCGACAAATACAGCGTAGCGGCATGATAAGCGTCGCGTATCGTGCTGCGTTCGCCATAAAGAGGTTTCCAGGTTTTGTCCACGGCAGGCAGACAGGCCACCGAGTCCACTTCCAGATTATCCATCCAGCAAGCGGGTTGCTTCAGATTGCGGACTCCGAGTGCCATCTCCCAGATGCGGTTATCCATTTCCAGCCCCGCACGAGATTCTTCTATCACCGGTTGTCCCTTATAGTCCACCCGATAATAAAGTTCATTCCGCTCCGGAGCGACCTGTTTCTGCCCGAAGACTATGCTTTGTTTCCCGTCGGGAGAAACCAGTTTCAGTTCTTTGGGATTGCCCGCCCAGGCGGAAACGGCGCAAGCCAATGCACCAAAAAGAATTCCAATCTTCATCATATCTATCTATTGAGTTTTTATTATGAATACGAATGAAGATTGGAACTCACTTAATTACACGAATACTTTTATTTGCCGGCGGCCTCCTCCAAATCCCAGTACACCACGTACCGCTGATGATGGACGTCGTACAGCGGACGAAGGACGTCTCCCTGCCGCGTGGTGAACTTCAATTCATTGCCCACACGCTGCAAGGCACGCTCCGGACGTTTTCTGTCTATTTGCAGGGTGGTCCTCAAACCTGCCGGCACATGGTAGTCGTACGTATAATAGTCATTATACAGTGTCGGATTGGAGAAAGGAGCCGGAGACTGCATCCCCTCTGTCCCCCGTTCACCGGCCAGCACCAGCGGACCGTAAAGCAAAGCGCCTTTCCCCGGATTATCCGGGGTGGTTTCTATCCGTACCTGCATCGGATAGGTGGCTTCAATGCAGTCACCCTCCTTCCATTGGCGGGTCAGGGCGACGTACTCACCCGGCTTCTGCCTGACAGATACCTTCTTTCCATTTACCCGTACCGCCATGTCCCGGCTCCAGGACGGATAGCGCAAATAGACGGTAGCCTCTACCGGCTTCTCGGCATGTATCGTCAGGCGCGTCACCTCTTCCGAAGGGAAAGCCGTCTCCTGACGCAGCACCAATCCCTTTTCTTTCCAAGTCACTTCGGAAGGAATGAAAAGATTGACGTAGATGCCTTTGTCATTGTGGTAATAGATGGCTTCACCATACTTCGCATGGCTTTCGAATCCGCTGCCCACACAGCACCAGAAAGAGTTCTCTTTGGTGCTGTAAACCTTATGCGCCCCGTTCAGTAGAGGCAGGAAGTAGCAGACCATTCCCGTTTCGGGGTCCTGTTGTCCCAGGATATGATTATAAAGCGCACGCTCATAGTAATCGGCCACCTTTGCATCAGCCGTCCAGCAGAACAGATGGCGGGAAAGTTTCAGCATATTATAGGTGCAGCAGGTCTCGCCCGTATAGCCGTTCAGATAGTTGGAAAAGCGGGTGATGTCGAAAAAATGTTCTTTCTGACTGCTGCATCCCGGAGCAAAGGTGTGATAATCCACCATCCGATGCCAAAAGAAGTCGGCGAGTGTGCGGCTTGCTTCCCCACAGGTCAGCTCATAGTTGCGGGCTTCCGCTATCACTTTCGGAATAAAAGTATTGGTGTGCTTAGTTCCCAATTCATCCTTCTGCGCTTTCAGGGGGTCTATGACGTCATTATGGTAAAAATATTCCGCCAGCCAGCGGTAATCCTCGTTACCGGTTATCGCGTACAGGTTATAGAATGCCTCGTTAATGCCGCCAAACTCATTGCGTATCATCTTGCGGCGCGTCTCTTCACTCTGCGGCTTCAGTTTCCGGCAGGCCCAGTCACCCATCCTTGTCACCACTTCCAATGCCTGCCCGTTATCGGCATAGAGATATTGGTCTATCAGGCCGGAAAACAGTTTATGAAGGGTGTACCAAGGAGCCCAGACGGTAGTTCCACGCAGATTACGGTTAATCAGTTCTTCCGGAAAAGCGCTCAGGTAACCATCTCCAAGAGCCTTCTGCACTTCTGCCAATCCGCTGACCAGGCTGTCTCCTTTCAGTTTGAAGACCTTGCTGCCCGTAGCGGCATACATCAATCCGTAGGCCGACAACAAATGTCCCGTCGTATGTCCGCGCAGTTCACAATCCAACGATTCCCAACCGCCTAACTTCTTCACGGTCATATAGCCTCCCTCACGCCCGGCAAATACACCGGCATTGGTGCGGAAACTATGCAGCAGGCGGTTCACATCCAGCGAAACCATCCAGGCGGAATCTCGTGCCATGTTTTCACGGAAGCGGCCCGGCAGTAAGCGGATGTCCTTCAGGTCAAAACTCTGCGCCCGGAGGGGGGCGACCGTTTCTTTTACGATTTTCCCCTGATGCTGTCCGGGATAAACAGATTGGGCGGATACTGTGCCGGACGCCGCCAGACACAGCGCAGCGATAACAATGGTTTTACGTTTCATATTCATTCTGTCTTTTCATTAAAAGGAGTGACACAATCAAGTCCCTGTCCATGCAAAAACAGCGATTTGCAAGTATCTCATACTCAGCGGTTAGTAACTGTACATTTGTTTTTCAAAAATAAAGTGCCACTTTATTAGGAATAAAGTACTACTTTATTAGTAAAAAAGTGGCACTGTATTAGTAAAAAAGTGCTGCTGTATTAGTAATAAAGTACGGCTGCATCCGAAAGAACCTTTATTCGCGATAGAGCATCAGCGTCCCCCATCCCAACTGGTCGAACGCACCACTATTGTCCCCGTAGCGGTCCACATCGCCTGCACCGCCTTCGGGACGGTTCTTTTGGGCAAACATCTGTGCATATTTATATCCTGAACTCAAACCTTTCACCTTGGCATAGTGGTTGTAGAGCAATTCCCAGCAGGGGCGTAAAGACCCACGGCCCGCATCGTCCGTAATGGAAATCTGCGTTGCGCCATGATTCTGATTCTTGCAACTGCATCCGGTGCAATACACGTAGCGACTGAAAGGCATCTCGGTGGTGGCAACCAACCACGAACCGGTTTTGTTCAGTTTGTCTTCGCCATCCCTCAAGTTGCTGAGTGCCACGTATTCGCCCATTGCCAGGATGGCGTTGTCGTTGGCAGCAAAGAAATCCAGGCGGGTATCTTCCTTGTTGTCCAGATAGAAGGTATAGGCCATCTGGCACAGATTGGCTGCTACCGCCAGCGACATCTGGGCATGTCCCTGGTCGCGTCCGCTCTCCTGGTTCTGGCAGATAGTCTCACCCGTTCCCAAAGGATCGGTGAATGTGCCCTGGATGAGCCTTTTGATACATCCGTTCCCCGCGCCGTTATAGAAATAATTGACTACATAATTCACCATTTCATCATCCTCGGTCAGGATACCGATGGCTAAATAGGAACACATATTCACCAAATCCCAGTTCGACCAGTAGTGTTCGGCACAGACATCCGCCTTCCGGTGTTCCAGAAACTCCTTGTTCTTGGCTCCGAACAAACCGGCAATCCAGGTTTTGAAGTCGGCAATGTCGGCGGTATTCCAGCCTTCATAGGTCTGCATGATTTCGGCGGCGTTGGCAAAGGTATATCCCTGGCAGCCGGCAGCCAGCATATAGTCGTAGTCGTTGGAAGTGATTTCCTTGCAGACATCCGCCCAGGCATTCAGTATGCCTACCGATGCGTTGGCATATTCCGCATTGCCGGTCAGTTTCCACAACAAAGCCATCTGATAGGCTGCGGCGGCATCGCGCATGGCATACGTGTAGTTCTGTTCACCCGCCGTTGTGCCCTTCGGGTCACCGCGGACAATCTGCACCTGCGGTTGCGGGATATAAGGCAAGCGGGTGTATTTATTGCTTTTCAGATTCTGAAATTCATCTTTCACGGCTTGCGGAGCGGTACCGGCATCGAGCATGGCTTTCACCCGGTCGAAGTCCGCCTGATTGTACATGGCGCAAGGATGGTTGTAGGTATAAGCTATTTCCGGGACGTTGTCCTCGGGCATCGTCAAGTCCACCACGCCGAATTCATTCTCACGACAGGAGGTAAGCACTGCGAAAAGCAGTGCTATACCCAATATTCTAAACATTATCTTATTCATAATTGCGTTTCTTTATTTAACCACGTTATAAGTCAGTCCTTCCGATTGGATGTACTGCTGCAATTCTTCCAGACTCCTGAAACTCTGCACCCAGTACACATTATAAGTAACCTGTTCGGCCAGCGGCTTGATGTCGGCATACTTGAACTGCATGGAAGTGAAAGTAGCCACGGCCGAAGCAGGAAGGATGCCGCCCGTCGCCCATTTCTGTGAAGACAGGTCGTAGATGAACACATGGCTGCCGTCGCTGCATTTATAGTCGTGCAACCATTTATTGTTATTGCCGTCCAGACCGCCTTTGAAGCTGCTTCCGTTGCAAGTACCCACCGCATCCAGCGTAATGTTGCGTCCGGTTACGCCCGGCAAGTCTTTCACGTCTTCCATGCGTACCGCAAATATCGGATAATTGCCGGCATGTAGCCAGGTCTTGCTATTGTAGCATTTAAAGTCGGCGCGCTGGGTGGTGGCATTCACCTTGTAGGTGGTAACGGCCAGTTTGCCGTAGCTCCATTCATGCGAAGTAGAAGTTCCGTTGCCGCTCTGCTTGGCATCATACCAGGTCAGGTTGTTCTTGTCATGGAATACTTCGCGCACCAGTCCGGCAGCAAGGTTCAGCGTGATGGAAGAAGTCTTGCCTGTTTCGGGGCAGGTGGCGGTGATAGTCACATCGCCGAACTTTCCTTCCTGGTTGAAGGTTACCACGCCTTCTTTCACCGTAGCGACTTCTTCGTTGTCCGAAGTCCATTCGATTTGCGACAAGGTGCAGTCCTCGGGTACGGTGGTGTACTTCAGCGCCAGCGTCTTTTCATTGATGGCGCAATAGTAACCGTTTGCTGCGGCATAGCAGGGATCGATGGCGACTTCCTGCGGCGCTACAATCTGATTGATCAGAAGCTCACGGGTGGCATATACCTGGCTGCCGTCCAAGGCGGTAGCAGTGATGACCACCGAGGCATGATTCTCGCTGTTTTCCAGCGCGGTCACTACTCCACGGGCATCCACCGTGGCAAGCGCTTCGTTCGAGCTGCTCCACTTCACCGTGCGGTAGGTGGCGCCGGCAGGCAAAACGGAAGCTGTAAGCGCCAGCGTTTCTCCGGCATATATCGCATCGGCAGGCGCATGGATGACAATGGATTCGGCAGAAACCAGCGTATTCGCCACCGCCACCTTCAGGTTGCCATAAATACCGCTACCGGCATAGGAAGGAACCGGAGACACCTGGATAACGGAATATCCCCGTCCGTCACCGCTTAGGGCGGTCACCGTACCGTCCGCATCGACCGTCGCCACAGTTTCATCGCTGGATGTCCAGGCCACTTCCTTATAAGTCACGTCCTCGGGAAGGATTTCATAGTTTAACGTCACACTTGTTCCTTTTATCATCGGCAACACGCTTGCACCGGTTTCGTCGGTATAGACGTATTGCTCCAGTTCGGGTGACAGGTTCACCGCTACCACACTGGGATAGACGGCGGGGGCAAGGCTTGATGACGTGTCGTCGTCATTGCACGAACTCATCGCCGCAGAAGCCGCCAGCACGAGGCAACCCAATCCGTATTTGAATATCTTTTTCATAATTCTCGATATATTGATTTATGAATACTCTGTTATTGATTCTTTAATTACTTGTTTTCCCATCCGGGGTTCTGTCCCAACTGCGGATTCAACTGCAATTGGTCGGAAGGCAAGGGATAGAGATACAGCTTGTCGTTCCACACGCGGTTGGAATACAGGATGATGCAGCCTTCGCTGTTCAACTGACGGGATTGCGCCGCCCAGTTGGTTTCAAACCAGGTATCGGTCACTTTGACGCCCAGTTGGTCTTGCGGCATCTCTACGGGAGCGGTAGCCCAGCGCTTCAGGTCGTCGATACGGAATCCTTCCAGTACCAGTTCGATGGTACGCTCGCGACGAATCTCTTCACGCATGTTCAGCCCGTTCGCTTCCACGAAGCTGTTGCTGAGTTTCGGCATTTTGGAATTGATGCGTTGACGGACCAGGTTCAACGACTTGTCCAGTTCGGCGTCTGTAATGGAGCCGTTCAGTTCGTAGACAGCCTCGGCAAAATTGAGCAAGACCTCCGCATAGCGGATCACCGGATAGTCGATAGCTTCCTGCGCATCATCCACCTGGCGTTCCACTGCCCATTTACGGTTCTGATAGCCGCTGTTGGAGCGGACGTCGGCGGTGAAACTGTTCTGCAGGTCGGCATCTGTCCAGGCAGTGCGCCACTTGCCGTCATTGTCCCAGTAGCGGTCGCCGTTCTTCAGCATATTGTTCTTCATGCGGTTGTCGCGGTTGGCAAATTCGTCGGTAGCACCGGCATATTGCTTGAACAAAGGCGACTTGCTGATGGGAAGTCCGTCGGAACAAAGATACATATTTGCCAGTTTGCGGGTGACGTAGCAGGCATTGGCCAGCATACCGTGCGTAATGTTAGTGCCCAGTGCGTCCCCGTTGCGATGACGGCGCGCCAGGATATATTCCGTATTGGCGCTTTTGTTCACATTGGCGGGATTGCATTGCACGCCGTCTTCCAGAATGAACATGTAGCGATAGCTGTCACTGCCCAGGGTGTTGTTGTAGAACAGCTTGTACTTGCCTCCCTTTATCACCTCATCGGCAGCGTCGCGGGCAATGGCCAGCAAAGTCGTGCTACGTTCGGTATTGGTGGTTGCGTCGCTCCCGCCGGTATGGAACTTCTGCCAAGTACCTTCATACAACGCCACACGCGACAGCATCGCCCAGGCGGCATACTTCGTAAGACGTCCTTCTTCGGATGCCGTCTCGGGCAGGGCTTCGGCGGCTTCCTTCAGGTCGGTTATAATCTGGTCTATCACCTCGCCCCGGTCGTTGCGCGGAGCATGGAGTTCAGGAGAATCCAAGTCCAGCGGACGGGTAAGCAGAATGACGTTGCCGTATATCTGCACCAGTTCGAAGTGAAGATATGCGCGAAAGAACTTGGCTTCCGCCACCGGCACGGCTATTGCCGCGGCATCGCCGAAAGAAGCTGCATTCTTCAGCAGCAGGTTGGTATAATAGATGCGTTTGTAGAGTGTCGTATAGTTGGCATCCGACGGCTGGATGGTATTGGTTCCCTGGCTATAAGTGTTAATGGAGGCGGCGGCAACCAAATCCGAACGGTAGTCGCTATGAACGCCGTCGTTCACACCGGAAGCGTAAGTACCGGACTTCGCGTCCATCTGGAAGTCACGGGTCCAGCTATAAAACTGGTTGGCAAACAACTGGAAATTATCCGCCGTATTCCAGACCAGGTTATCACCCATGTCGGCCTTAGGCTCTAAATCCATGCAGGACACAGCAGTCATGCTCAAAAGGAGGAGACATACTGTCTTTATAGATTGTTTCATATTCTTCATACAGCTATATTATTAGAATGAAAGATTGACTCCAAAAGTAAAATTACGGGTAAACGGATAACGTTTCGTTCCGGTTGCTTCACGGGCGGCTTCCGGGTCCCATCCGTCTTTGATTTTGGTTGTTTCCCATAAATCGGCTCCCGTCACGTAGACACGCGCCGACTGAATGGCATTTTGTTTCTTAATCAGCTTATCCGGGAAGGTATAGCCGATGGTCACATTCTTCAGACGAAGGTAGCGGCCGTCTTGGGAGGTCAGCGAAGATGCCTGGTAATTGTAATTATTGATATTGGCATCGTTGGTGTAAGGCGCATAGTAGGCGCCGGGGTTCTCCGCGCTCCAGGTGTTTCCGATAGAGGAAGTGATGGTATTGGTGTATTTAGAGCGGAAGGGAACAGTCCAGTTGTCGATGGCGCGGTATACAAACCGGTTGGCAGTACCTTGGAAGATAAGATTCACATCCAGCCCTTTCCAGGATGCGCCGGCATTGAACGAATAAGAGAATTCGGGCGAGTCGCTTCCCAGGTAGATATAGTCGTTGGCATCCAGCACGCCGTCACGGTTTTCATCGCAGAACATATTATCGCCCACACGCAGGTTACTCGGCATCCCGATGCCGTTGTTCTCGTAGTATTTCTTCTTATAGGCTTCCAGCATTTCTTCGTTCTGGATTTTGCCTCCGTAGCGCAAGCCGAAGATGGAAGACAGCGGATAGCCTTGCTGACTGTCCACATAGCCCGACTTAAGGACACTGACGCCTCCATAATCCACCAGTTCATTGCGTGCAAAGGTAAAAGTACCGCCCACATGATAATTGACCTGCCCTATCTTGCCGCGATAGTTTGCCTGGCCTTCAAATCCCCAGTCCTTGAATTTACCGGCATTGGCCTTCGGCGCGCTGTCTCCCAACGTACCGGGGAAGGTGATGCTGACCAGCATATTATCGTTCTTTTTCAGGAAGGCCTCTACCGTACCTGTCAGAGCACCGTTCAGGAAGCCGAAGTCCAGGGCTACATTATAGTTCTTGATGCGTTCCCAGCTACGCGAGTTGGATGCCAGCACCCCGGAGGTCTTGATGTAAGAGAGCTTGTCGGCACCTACATAAGCGCCCGTGCCGCTTTCCAGCCGATAGAGCTGCACGCCGTCATAGTTGGAAATACCGCTCTGATTACCCATCTCGGCATACGACACACGCAGTTTCAAGTCGCTCAGCCAATCGACATTCTCCATAAACGCCTCTTGCTTCAAGCGCCATGCGGCAGACAGGCCGTAGAACAAATCCCAACGGTTCTCGGAAGAAAACTTGGAAGAGCCGTCATAACGTCCGTTCAACTCAAACAGGTAACGACCGCCATAATCATAATTGAAACGTCCGAAATAAGAAAGATTGGCATTCTGGTATTTGGCATCGCCGCTGCCGGGTCTGATTACGGTGGTTTCGCCGGAACCGTTCACAATCTCCATTCCATTTTGTATATCCTTCATCTTCACGCCGAAATAAGTATATTCCTTAAATTCATACTGCGCACCCAGCGTTGCGCTGAAATTATGTTTCCCGCCGAAAGTCTTTACGGCATTCAGGAAGCCGGAGAAAGAATAGAAGTCCGTGCGGGCATTGGTCTGTTCATAATAAGAATTCTCTTGTACGGGCGAGACCAGGGTCTGCACATCGCCGGTATAATTATAGAAGGTAATGGCTGTCTCTTATACACATCTCCGAGCC